>Ga0156179_1200_pt1 | contig 23609 bp, 19 predicted proteins | sample RifCSPlowO2_12_FD_107832 | JGI IMG/M metagenome (GOLD analysis project Ga0156179, IMG submission 107832) | Betaproteobacteria bacterium RIFCSPLOWO2_12_FULL_67_28 | reverse complement strand
TGCGGCGCCGCGCGCGCGCGCTGCGCCTGCTGGGGGTGCCCGTGCTCGGTTTTTGCGCCGACCTTCTCATCGGCGCGGGTTGCGTTGCATCGGTCGAATCGAGCGCCGTGTCGCTGGGCGAGGCGGGAGCCGCGCCGCGCTTTACCGAGGCTGCCGAATCGGGCGCACTGCGCGTGATCGACGCCACCTGCCCGATGGTGCACAGCGGCCTGCAGGCGAGCGAGAAGGGCGTGCCGTTCATGCCGCTGCGCGGCGTGCTCGGTTCGGACCTGATGGCGCGGCGCGCCGACTGGAAAGTGATCCAGAATCCGCTCTCGACGCAGCCCGATCCGATCGTGCTGGCATCGGCCATCGAGCCCGAGGTGGCGCTGTTCCACGCGCGCTGGGCCGACCGCTGCGGCAACGTCTGGATCGGGCGCCGGCGCGAGCTGGCGACCATCGCGCACGCGGCGAGACGCACCTGCGTGACCTATGAAGCGCTGCGCGAGGGCGACATGCTGGAGGACGAGCTGCTTGCCCCGGGCGTGCTCGCTTCGGTCTACGTGAGCGCGCTCGCACCGGCGGCGCGCGGCGCCTGGCCGCTCGGGATGGCGGATCTTTACGCCATCGACGATGCCCATCTCATGCAATACGCGAAGGACGCGCGGACGCGCGAGGGCTTCGAGCGCTATCTGAACGATTTCGTATGGCAAGCTGGGCCCGGGAAGAGCTCCTCGCCTGCAGCATCGCGCGCCTGATCGGCGACGCCGCCCACGTCGCGGTCGGTGCCGCCTCGCCGATCCCGGCCACGGCGTGTGCGCTGCTGCGGGCGCAGGGCCGGCCGCTGCGCGTCTCGCTCCTGCACAAGCGCGCCGGCAATCCGTTCACCGAAGGCTCGCGCGAGCTGTTCGATCTCGCCGGACAGGGCCGCATCGACGTCTTTTTCCTCGGCGGCGCGCAGATCGACGGTGCCGCCAACGTGAACCTGGTGCAGGCCGGCGCGCATCGCTTTGCGGGATCGTTCGGTTCCGCGTTCATGTATTTCACGGCGCGGCGCACGATTCTTTTCCGCGAGGAGCACTCGCCGCGCGTGCTGGTGCCGAAGGTGGATTTCATCTCCGCGCCCGGCAGCAGCCCGCCGCAGGTGTGGCGGCGCGGCGGAGCGCAGGCGCTGCTGACCGGCAAGGCGCTGTTCGCCTGGCAGCCGCAAGGAAAACGCTTCCGGCTGGCAAGCGTGCACCCGGGCAACAGGCCGGCCGAGATTCGCGAGCTGACCGGATTCGATTACGACGCTCCCGAAAGCGTGCCGCTGACGCCGGCGCCTTCGAGCGAAGAAATCCGGCTGCTGCGCGGGCCCGTGGCGCGCGAGATCGCGCCCGACTATCCGGACTTCGCGCGGCGCGTGTGGGCGAGCGGTGCCGCGGCCTGAATCAGGCGAGCTCGGCCCAGCGTAGCGACCGGTGCACGGCGCCGTGCCAGCGCGCGACCAACTCGGCCGCGGCCGACGCGTCCATCTGCGGCTCGAAGCGCCGGTCGGCTTCCCAATGCGCGGCGATCGCCTCACGCGAGGACCAGAGGCTGGTCGCGAGCCCGGCCAGATAGGCGGCGCCGAGCGCCGTTGTTTCGAGCACGCGCGGCCGCACCACGGTGACGCCGAGAATGTCGGCCTGGAACTGCATCAGCAGATCGTTCACGGCAGCGCCGCCATCGACGCGCAGCTCGGCGAGTTTCACGCCGGAGTCCTTCTGCATCGCCTCGAGCACGTCGGCGCTCTGATAGGCGATCGATTCGAGCGCCGCACGCGCGATGTGCGCGCGCCCGGAGCCGCGCGTCAGGCCGATGAGCGTGCCGCGCGCGAACGGATCCCAGTGCGGCGCGCCCAGGCCGGTGAACGCCGGCACCAGATAGACGCCGGCGTTGTCGGGCACGCTGGCGGCCAGCTCCTCGATCTCGTGGGCGGAGCGGAAAAAACGCAGTTCGTCGCGCAACCACTGCACCACCGCACCGCCGACGAAGACGCTGCCTTCGAGCGCGTATTCCTTGTCGGCGTCGCGCGCATCGCGCGCGCGGCCGAGCTGTGCTGCCGCGGTGGTGAGCAGGCCGTTGGCCGAGGCCACCGCCCGCTCGCCGGTGTGCATCAGCATGAAGCAGCCGGTGCCGTAGGTGTTCTTCGCCATGCCGGCGTGGTGGCAGGCCTGGCCGAACAGCGCCGCCTGCTGGTCGCCCGCGATGCCCGCGATCGGCACCGCCGCGCCGAGAATGTCCGGCGCCACCATGCCGAAGGCATGCGCCGACGGATAGACCTCGGGCAGGATCGCGCGCGGCACCCTGAGAAGGCGCAGCAGCTCGTCGTCCCAGTCGCCGGTGTGGATGTTGAACAGCATCGTGCGCGATGCGTTGGAGGGGTCGGTGACGTGCGTGCGGCTCTGCGACAGCTGCCACACGAGCCAGGTATCGATGGTGCCGAACGCGAGCTCGCCGCGTTCCGCGCGCACGCGCGCACCGGGCAGGTGATCGAGCAGCCACGCGATCTTGGTGGCCGAGAAATACGGGTCGATCACCAGGCCGGTCTTGGCGCGCACCGTTTCCTCTGCGCCCGCGGCGCGCAGGTCGGCGCACTGCGGCGCAGTGCGCCGGTCCTGCCAGACGATGGCGTTGTAGAGCGGCTCGCCGGTCTGCCGGTCCCAGAGCACCGTGGTCTCGCGCTGGTTGGCGATGCCCAGGGCGCGCAAACCGTCGGCGCCGATGCCGGCCTTTTCCAGAGCCTCGCGCGCGACGTTGCGCTGGGTCAGCCAGATTTCCTGCGCGTCGTGCTCGACCCATCCCGGCTGGGGATAGAGCTGGCGCAACTCGCGTTGTGCGCTCCCCAGCGCAATGCCCTGCTCGTCAAACACGATCGCGCGCGAACTGGTGGTTCCCTGGTCGAGCGCGAGGACGCACGGCATGATCAATTCTAGCAGGGGGGCGGATGCTAGAATGCGCGCCCCCCTTGCCGCTGCCCGTTTTGCGCGCGAGCTGACGCGCACGCGGCGCGCCGGACAGCCGGTGCGCTATCCGAAGTGGTACACGGGAGAGGCGAACGCATGAAGATCCACGAATATCAGGGCAAGGAGCTGTTGCGCCAATTCGGCGTCGCGACGCCGCGCGGCATCGCCTGCTTTACGCTCGACGAGGCGGTGGCGGCGGCACGCACGCTCGGCGGCAGCGTCTGGGTGGTGAAGGCGCAGATCCACGCCGGCGGACGCGGCAAGGGCGGCGGCGTCAAGGTCGCCAAATCGCTCGACGAGGTGCGCGCGAAAGCGCGGCAGATTCTCGGCATGCAGCTGGTGACGCACCAGACCGGGCCCGCTGGCCAGAAGGTGCGGCGCCTGCTGATCGAGGAGGGGGCCGACATCCGCAAGGAACTCTACGTCGGCATGGTGGTGGACCGGCAGACGCAGCGCGTGTGCCTCATGGCTTCCTCGGAAGGCGGCATGGACATCGAGCAAGTCGCCGCCAACCACCCGGAGAGGATCCACAAGATGTTCATCGATCCGGCTGCCGGGCTGAACGATGCCGATGCGCAGGTGCTCGCGCGCAGCATCGGCGTGCCGAAGACTTCGGTCGCGCAGGCGGCACAGCTGCTGCAGGCGCTCTACCGTTGCTACGAACAGACCGACGCCTCGCTCGCCGAGATCAATCCGCTCGTGGTGACCGCGGACGGGCGCGTCGTGGCGCTCGATGCCAAGCTCAATTTCGACGACAACGCGCTCTTCCGTCATCCCGAGATCGTCGCCCTGCGCGATCTCGACGAGGAGGACCCGCTCGAGATCGAAGCCTCGAAACACGACCTTTCCTACATCTCGCTCGACGGCAACATCGGCTGCATGGTGAACGGTGCCGGCCTCGCGATGGCCACCATGGACACGATCAAGCTGTTCGGCGGCGAGCCGGCCAACTTCCTCGACGTCGGCGGCGGCGCCAGCGCGGAAAAGGTCACCGCCGCGTTCAAGATCATGCTGCAGAACCCGAAGGTCAGGGCGATCCTGGTCAACATCTTCGGCGGCATCATGAAGTGCGACACCATCGCCGCGGGCATCGTCGCCGCGGCGCGCGAGGTGAAGCTCGCGGTGCCGCTCGTGGTCCGCATGAAGGGCACCAACGAGGACATCGGCAGGAAGATCCTCGCCGATTCCGGGCTGCCGATCATTTCGGCCGACAACATGGGGCAGGCCGCCCAGAGGGTGGTCGCGGCGGTGAAGGCCCTGCAGGCGAAGAAGAAGGCGCCGAAACCCAAGCCCAAGCCCAAGCCCAGGCAGAAAGCAAGACCGAAGGCGAAACCGGCAGCGAAGGCGAATGTCGGGCGCATTCCCGGGGCGCGGCCCGAGGCGAAGCGCTCGAAGGGGAAGAAGAAATGAGCATCCTCATCAACCGCAGGAGCCGCGTGGTCACGCAGGGCATCACCGGCAACACCGGGCAGTTCCACACGCGCACCAGCCGCGAGTACGCCAATGGCCGCGAGTGTTTCGTCGCCGGCGTCAACCCCAAGCGGGCGGGCGAGAATTTCGAGGGCATTCCGATCTTCGGCTCGGTGCGCGAGGCGCGCGACCGGACCGGCGCCACGGTCTCTGTGATTTACGTTCCACCGGCCGGAGCCGCGGCCGCGATCTGGGAGGCGGTGGAAGCGGATCTGGACCTGGCGATCTGCATCACCGAGGGCATCCCGGTGCGCGACATGATCGCGCTGCGCGATCGCATGAAGAGGGAAAACCGAAGGACGCTGCTGCTCGGGCCCAACTGTCCGGGGGTGATCACGCCGGGCGAACTGAAGATCGGCATCATGCCGGGACACATCCACCGCAAAGGCCGGGTCGGCGTCGTATCGCGTTCCGGCACGCTCACCTACGAGGCGGTGGCGCAGCTCAGCGAACTCGGCATCGGCCAGTCCACCGCCGTGGGCATCGGCGGCGATCCGGTGAACGGCCTGAAGCACATCGACGTGCTGAAACTCTTCAATGACGACCCCGACACCGACGCCGTGGTGATGATCGGCGAGATCGGCGGCTCGGACGAGGAAACCGCCGCGCGCTGGGCGAAAGAGTACATGAGGAAACCCGTGGTCGGGTTCATCGCCGGCGTCACGGCCCCCGCGGGCAAGCGCATGGGCCACGCCGGGGCGATCATCTCCGGCGGCAAGGGCACGGCGCAGGAAAAGCTGGCGGTGATGGAAGAGTGCGGCATCCGGGTGACGCGCAATCCGGCCGAGATGGGCCGCACGCTCAAGTCGGTCCTCGGCTAGCCGGACCAGCACCTTGTCGGCCGTCTCGCACGCTGGCCGCGCCGCGGTCACGCCGGCCACCGTGTTGCCCTACGCGGCGACGATCTTCATCTCGTCGTTCCTGCTGTTCCTGGTGCAGCCGATCATCGCCAAGCAGATCCTGCCGTGGTTCGGCGGCTCGGCCGCGGTGTGGACGACGTGCCTCGTCTTCTTCCAGAGCGCGCTGCTCGCCGGCTACGCGTACGCGGACCTGACGACGCGTCTCGGCCCGCGCCGCCAGGCGCTGCTGCACGTCGCGCTGCTCCTGGCGTCGCTCGCGTTTCTGCCGATCATTGCCTCGGGCAGCTGGAAACCGCAGGGCGACGAGACGCCGATGCCCGCCATTCTGCTGCTGCTCGGCGCGACCATCGGCCTGCCCTATTTCCTGCTCTCGACCACCACGCCGCTGCTGCAGGCGTGGTATTGGCGGCGTTTTCAGTCGGCGGTGCCGTATCGCCTGTTCGCCCTCTCGAACTTCGCCTCGCTCACGGCGCTGCTCGGATTTCCGCTCGCCTTCGAGCCGTTCCTGACGCTGCCGCAACTCGGCTGGATCTGGTCGGTGCTGTACGCCGTGCTCGTTGCCCTGTGCGCGGGCATCGCCTGGCGCTCGATCGAGGAGCTGCCGGCGGCTGCCGCCGCGGCGCGCGTCCACGGCGCGCCGCCCGCGGCGTCGGCCCAGGTGACGTGGTTCGCGCTCTCGGGCATGGGTTCGGTGATGCTGCTCGCGACCACGAATCACGTCACCCAGAACGTCGCCAGCGTGCCGTTTCTCTGGGTGCTGCCGCTGTCGCTGTACCTGCTCAGTTTCATCCTCGCGTTCGACCACCCGCGCTGGTACCGGCGCGGGCTGTTCCAGCTCGCGCTGGCGGCTTTGCTGCCGGCGATGGCCTGGTACCTCAATTCGCTCGACCTGTGGATCGCGGTGCCGGTCTACTTCGCCGGTCTGTTCGCCGCCTGCATGTGGTGCCATGGCGAGCTGGCGCTGCTCAAGCCCGACCCGCGGCACCTGACCCGGTTCTATCTCATGCTTTCGCTTGGCGGCGCGGCGGGCGCCGTGCTGGTGGCGATCGTGGCGCCGCTCGCGCTCCACGGCTACTTCGAACACGGTGTCGCGCTGGTGCTGCTCGCGCTGCTCGCCACGGCGCGCCTGCAAGGCGCGGCGCGCATCGCCTGCGCCGCGGTGCTGGCGGCGACGCTGGTACTGGTTGGACGCGGCATCGCGGACTACACCGACAAGGTGCGCGTGATGGAACGCGATTTCTACGGTGTGGTGCGCACGCGCGATCACGCCAGCCCGGTGCCCTACCGCGCCATGTACCACGGCGCGATCATGCACGGCGGTCAGCTGCTGGGCGACGAGCAGCGCAACGTGCCGAGCGACTATTTCGGACCGACCACGGGATACGGGCGCACGTTCCGGGCGCTGCGCGAGCTGCGCCCGCGCCAGCCGCTCAACATCGGCGTCATCGGCCTCGGCGCGGGCGTGATCGCCGCCTACGGCCGCCCGGGCGACCGCCTGGTGTTCTACGAGATCAGCCCGCGGGTGGTCGAGATCGCGGCGCGCGAGTTCAGCTTTCTCAGGCATACCGCCGCGACCAGCTCGGTCGTGATGGGCGACGGGCGTCTGTCGCTCGAGCGGGAGACACCGCGCGGCTACGACGTCCTCGGCATCGACGCGTTTTCCGGCGATTCGATCCCGATGCACCTGATCACGCGCGAGGCCATGGCGATCTACGTCAAGCACCTCAGGCCCGACGGCGTGATCGTGTTCCAGGCGACCAACCGCTTCGTCGACCTGATGCCGGTGGTGAAGCGCCTCGCGGCGGAATTCGGCTTTGAGGCGATGCTGGTGTCGGACTCGCCGCCCGATGGCGACGGCGCCGACTACTGGTATTCCTCCACCGACCAGGTCATCGTGACGCGCAGCCGGGCGCTGCTCGAGACGCCGCTGGTCGCCGAGGCGGTGACGCCGATCGAGGACCGGCCCGAGCTGCCGACGTTCACCGACGCGCACCACAACCTGCTCAGGATCCTGAAGTAACAGGCGGCGAAGGGCGCTACACTTGGCGCTCAAGGAGGAGAGCCATGCCCAATTTTCCGATTCCGGTCACTGCGGTTTTTGCCGCGCTGCTCGCGCTGATGCTGGTCGCGGTGAGTATCCGCGTCACGCTGCTTCGCGCGAAGAAGAAGGTCAATCTGTTCGACGGCGGCGATCCGGATTTGGGTCGCGCCATTCGTGTCCAGGGCAATTTCATCGAGTACGTGCCGCTGGCACTGGCCCTGCTGGGGTGCGTCGAGTGGCTGGGCGTCAAGCCCTGGGTCGTGTACCTGTTCGGTTTCGCGCTGCTGGCGGCGCGGCTGTTGCACGCCCTGGGAATCTATTCCGGCGTCTTTCCTGCACGGGTGATCGGGACCTCAGTCACCTGGATCGTGCTCGCGGCAGGCGCACTGCTGGTGCTATGGCTGGTCGTCTGATGCGTCGCGCGGTGCGCCCGCTGGAGCGAGATCCGGTTCACCGCAGGCCTTGAGGATTTCCGCGCGCACCGCGTTGCGCAGTTCGATCGCCGCGCTCCAGTCGGCTCCCCTCGCCGCGATGGGCGCGCTCACGGTCACCGCCACCGCGGCGCGCCGCAGATACCAGGTGCCGTCGCGCAGCACCGAGCGCACGCCGCGCAGCGCCACCGGTATCACCGGGATGCCCGCCTGCGCCGCCGCCTGGAAGGCGCCGGTGCGAAAGGGCATCAGGCCGGTGATGCGCTTCAGCGTGCCTTCCGGAAACACGATCAGCGACGCGCCCTGCCCGGCGGCGCGCGCCATTTCGCCCGCATGCTCGGCACTTTTCGCGACATCGAAGCGTTCGATGAACCGGGTGCCGAAACCCGCCAGCAGCGTGCGCATGAAAAAATTGCCCTCGAACTCGCGCTTGGCGACGAAGGCATAGCCCCGATATTCGAGCAGCGACAGCAGCACCACCGCATCCAGAAAGCTGGTGTGATTGACCGCCAGCACCACCGGTTTGCCGAGCGCGAGGTGTTCGAGTCCGCGCGCGACCACCGGGATACCCGAGAGCTGCAGGAACCAGCGCGACACGCTGCTGCCCGCGCTCCAGCAGGCGCGCACCGGGGCGAGCGCCGCGGCGAGGAAGGCGACGGGAAACAGCGCAGCGAAGACGAGGTAGGCGCGCAGCGCGAAGAGCACCCCGCCCGCGGCGCGCAGCCCGCGGCGCAGTTGCGGCGCGGCGCCCGCCAGCACCAGGCGCAGGAACTGCAGCCACACCGCCTGCGGCCCGACCGAAGCCGGGCCGCGCTCGTAGAACTCGCGCGCCGCGACGCGCCGGATCTTGCCGCTCGAGGTCTTCGGCACGGTCGCCGGCGGCGCCAGCACGATGTCGTCGGCGGGCGAGCCGATCAGCTCTACGGCGAACTCGTTGATCATGCGCTTCAAACTGTCGTGGCGCGAGGCGTCAGGGTCGCGCATTTCGGCGAGTACCACGACGCGCTCGGTGCCGGTCGCCGCATCCTTGCTGCCGAACACGGCGACGCAGCCGCGGCGGATGCCGGCCAGGTCGCCGACCGCCTGCTCCAGCTCGTAGGGGCTGATGTTGCGGCCGCCGCGGATGATGATGTCCTTCTCGCGGCCGGTAATGAAGAGCACGCCTTCCGAGAGATACGCGCGGTCGCCGGTATTGAGCCACTCGCCGGCGAACAGCGTTCGCGTCGCCTCCGGATTGCGGTAGTAGCCCGAGGTCGACGAGGGCCCGCGGAACTGCAGCAAGCCCTCCTGCCGGTCGGGCAATTCCAGTCCCGCCGCGTCGACCACCCGGAGGTCATGCCCGGGGATCGGCGTGCCGCAGCCGATCACGATCAGCGGGGAGGGATCACCGGGCGCCGCAATCACCGCCTCGCCCGAGCGCGAGAAGCGATCGCGGTCGAGACGATCGGCGCGCCACGCGACACCCGGCGTGGTGATCGCCACGCCCACCGACGACTCTGCCAGGCCATAGGACGGCGACAGGCAGTTCTTGCGCAGTCCGTACCGGCCGAAGCGCCGTTCGAACGCGACGATGGTCTCCGGGCTGACCGGCTCGGCCGCATTGAAGGCGAAGCGCCAGCACGAAAGGTCGATCCCCTGCATGTCTTCGTCCGCAATGCGGCGCAGGCAAAGCTCGAAGGAAAAATTCGGGCCTCCCGACATCGTGCCGCGGTGGCGGTGGATGGCCCGCATCCAGCTCACCGGCCGCGACAGGAAAGCGAGCGGCGACATCAGGACCACCGGGAAGCCCAGCACCAGCGTCGCGAAGTTGGCGCCGATCAGACCCAGGTCGTGGTAGAGCGGCAGCCAGCTGACGAACACGTCCTCGGGATTGGCGTTCACCGCCGCGCCCATCGCGCGCACATTGGCCATCAGATTGGCGTGCGACAGCACCACGCCCTTGGGATTGCCGGTGCTGCCCGAGGTGTACTGCAGGAAGCCGATGTCGCGGGGCCTGCCGTGCACCGGCGAGAAGCCGGCGCCGCCGCCCTCGAGATCCGCGGGCACCAGCACCGTGCGCAGCGTCTCCACCTGGGCACGCAGCAAATACGCGAGCGCCTTGGCCTCGGGGACGGTGATCATGAGGACCGCGCCGGCGTTCCTGAGGATGCCGACGTGACGCGTCATGTGATCCTCGATCGTCGTCAAGCGCGCCGGGGGGTAGAGCGGCACCGGCACGCCGCCCGCAAGCAGCACGCCGTAGAACGAGTAGAGGTACTCCTTGCAGGTCGGAAGCATGATCGCGGCCATCTGCCCGGGCTGCAAGCCGGCTTCGGCGAGGCGCGCCGCATAGCTCAGCGCGCCGTCCCACAGCGCGCGATAGCTCAACGAAAACTCGGCGTGCTCTTCGTACATGAACACGGTCAGCCGGTCTGGTTGGCGCGCGACGTGGTATGCGAGCGCCTCGGTCAGCGTCCGTGCCTGGGTTTCCGACGGCGCCCGCACGCCCTCGCCCTGCACCAGGCTGGTGACGCTCGTGTCCGCGACCTGCGGCGCATGCCCGGCGCTGCCCAGGAGAAAGCGCAGCAGGTCGCGGGGCGTCTCGCTGGTGGCGAGCGCCTGCTCGGGCAAGCTGGTGGAAAATTCGCGCTCCAGCCGCAGCACCAGCTCGACGCGCGCCAGGCTGTCGAGGCCCAGTTCCTTCTCCAGCGAGCTGTCGAGCGCGACGTGCGGCTTCACGTTCGGGCGCGCCTCGCGCGCGACTTCGGCGACGACCGCGAGCAGCCGCTCGGGGCTGATCTCCTGCGGAGATTTCGTCATCGTGATTGTGGCCGCGAGTGTACACGTCCGCGCCGTGCGCTTGAGCTCCGGGCCGCCGTGGTGCTAGACTATCTTGATACACATCCGGAGGTGTATCGTGAGAACCAATATCGTGCTCGACGACAAGCTGGTCAGGGAAGCCATGCGGCTCGCGAATGTGCGCACGATGCGCGAGGCGGTGGATGTCGCGCTGCGGCGTTTCGTGCAAAGCGGCCGGCAGCGCAAGCTCCTCGACCTCCACGGCTCGGGCGGGGTGCGCGAGGACTACGACTACAAGCGGACGCGCTCCACCGCCTGATGTATCTCGTGGACACCTCGGTCTGGGTGGACTACCTGCGCGGCACCGCGACGCGGCAGGTGGCTGCGCTCAGAGGGCTGCTCGCGGGGGACGAGATCGTCGGCGTGGCGCCGATCATCGTGCAGGAGATCCTGCAGGGGGCCGATTCGGACGAGCGCTTCGAGAAGTGGCGCAAGTGCTTTTCGGGCTTGTGCTGCTATGCGCCCGTCGACCCGCTCGAGACGCACATTGCGGCCGCGCGGTTGTACCAGTCCTGCCGGCGTTCCGGCAGGACGCCCCGCAGCAGCAACGATTGCCTGATCGCGCAGATCGCGATCGAGCACGGGCTGATCCTGCTGGAGGACGACCGGGACTTCGCCGCGATCGCGTCTGTCGGAAACGAACTGCGCCTGTTTTCTGCCCGCTGACGCGCCACGCCGGCCGAGGCGCTTCGCCCAGCCGCGCATCCGGACGTGGTGCGCGTTCCGCGGAGGTAGAATTGAACCCGAAGCCCTGCACCCGGGAGCCCGTGTCATGAAATTCACCCGCATCACCGTGAATCCCCAGCAGATGGGAGGGGCGCCGTGCATCCGCGGGCTGCGCGTTCCCGTGGCCACCGTGGTCGGCATGGTGGCGGACGGCATGTCCGAGGCCGAGATTCTCAAGGCCTATCCGGATCTCGCGCTCGCCGACATTCACGAAGCCTTGCAATACGCCGCTGAAGCGGTGCGCGAACGCGAACTACCGCTCGCGGCACCGTGAAGTTTTTGGTCGACAACGCGCTCTCACCCGAGGTAGCGGAGGGGCTGCGTAAGGCGGGACACGACGCAGTGCACGTTCGGGATTACGGGCTTCAGAAAGCTGCCGACGAGGTCATCTTCGCGAGAGCGGCTCGGGAAGACCGGAACATCATTTCCGCTGACACCGATTTCGGGACTCTGCTCGCGCTGAGAGGCGAATCGAAACCGTCGCTGGTTCTGTTCCGGCGCGGAACCGGCCGCCGCCCCGGGAGGCAGGTCGCGTTGCTTGCGGCGAATCTGCCAGCCGTGGCGGAGTCCCTGGACAAGGGAGCGGTGGTGGTATTCGACGATGCGCGCATCCGCGTGCGTGCGTTGCCAATCGGCGAAAAATGACCGGACGAACGGCGCGCATCGTCCAGAAACTCTGAAACTACTGCGACGTCTTGGCCAACCCCATGTTGCGGGAAGGGATTGACCGGCGTCAAGAATGATTAAGATGAGAGCGCCGGATAATCCCTGCAAATGAAAACACGCCCAACTCCGAAGGGCCGTATTGTCGACCCGAAGGCGCTGGAGGAAGTTCGCGCGCTGCTGGGAACCGATTCCCCCCAGCGCGATCTCCTCATCGAGCACCTGCACAAGCTGCAGGACCGCTACGGCCATCTGTCCGCGGCGCACCTCGCGGCGCTCGCCGCCGAAATGCGGCTCTCGCTCGCCGAGGTGTACGAAGTCGCGACCTTCTATCATCATTTCGACGTCGTGAAGGAAGGCGAAATCGCGCCCCCGGGGCTCACCGTGCGGATTTGCGATTCGCTGGCCTGCGAAATGGCGGGGGCGCAGGATCTCCTGAAACGACTCCCGGCGATCCTTGGCAAGGACGTGCGCGTGCTCCCGGCGCCCTGCGTAGGCCGTTGCGATGCGGCGCCGGCGGCGGTCGTGCATCAGAACCCGGTTTCGCGAGCGAGTGTCGACACAGTGCGGCGTGCCGTGGAACAAGGCGCGACTTCCTGCCCGGCGCCAAGACCCGTGAGCTACGCGCAGTACTGCAAGAACGGCGGCTACCGGCTGATCGCCGATTGCCTCGCGGGCAAGCGCACGCGCGACGAGATCACCCGCATCATGGACGATTCGGGCCTGCGCGGCCTGGGCGGTGCCGGATTCCCGGTCGGCCGCAAGTGGCGCATCGTCGCAGCCGAACCCGCGCCACGCCTGATGGCGCTCAACCTCGACGAAGGCGAGCCCGGGACTTTCAAGGACCGCCATTTCCTGGAGCGCGACCCGCACCGCTTTCTCGAGGGCATGCTGGTCGCCGCGTGGTGCGCGGGCGCAGGCGAGATCTACATTTACTTGCGCGACGAATACGCGGGATGCCGCGCGATGCTCGAGCGCGAACTCGCGCGGCTGCGGCGCGACCCGCCCTGCGCGCTGCCGCCGATTCACCTCCGCCGCGGCGCGGGTGCCTACATCTGCGGCGAAGAGTCGGCGATGATCGAATCGATCGAGGGCCGGCGCGGCATGCCGCGCCTGCGGCCGCCCTACGTCGCGCAGGTCGGCCTTTTCGGGCGGCCCACGCTCGAGCACAACATGGAAAGCGTGTACTGGGTGCGCGAGATCGTGGAGCGGGGCGCGGCGTGGTTCGCGTCGCACGGCCGGCGCGGGCGCAAGGGCCTGCGCGCCTTCTCCGTCTCGGGCCGGGTCAGAAAGCCGGGCGTGCACGTCGCAGCGGCCGGAATATCGGTCCGCGAGCTGATCGACGAGCACTGCGGCGGCATGCAGGACGGCCACGAGTTCTACGCCTATCTCCCCGGCGGTGCTTCGGGCGGCATCCTGCCGGCCTCGCTGGGCGACATCGCGCTCGATTTCGACACGCTGCAGCCGCACGGCTGCTTCATCGGCTCGGCCGCGATCGTGGTGCTGTCGCAGCAGGACCGTGCGGCCTCCGCCGCGCGCAACCTGATGAAGTTCTTCCGCGACGAATCCTGCGGGCAATGCACGCCGTGCCGCGTCGGCACCGCCAAGGCGCTCGCGCTGATGCAGGCGCCGCGCTGGAACCAACCGCTCCTGCAGGAGCTGTCGCAGGCGATGATGGACGCATCGATCTGCGGCCTCGGACAGGCGGCGCCCAACCCGGCGCTCAGCGTGATGAAATATTTCCCGCACGAGGTGTCCTGACATGGGCATTGCATTCACGCTGAACGGCAGCCCGGTCGAAGCGCGCGCCGGCGAGACGATTCTCGAGACGGCGAAGCGGCACGGCATCGAGGTGCCGCATCTGTGCTACAGCCCGGGCCTGAGGCCCGACGGCAACTGCCGCGCCTGCGTGGTCGAAGTGAAGGGCGAGCGCGTGCTCGCGGCGTCCTGCTGCCGCGCGCCGTCGGCCGGCATGGACGTGAGCACGGCGAGCCCGCGAGCGCGCTCGGCGCAGAAGATGGTGCTCGAGCTGCTGTTGTCGGACATGCCGCGCGAACCGCGCAGCCCGGACTCGGAGCTCGCGCAATGGGCGCACCGCCTCGATCTCGGCACACCGCGCTTCGCGCCGCGCCGGCAGCCTGCGCCCGACCTCTCGCATAGCGCGATCGCGGTCAATCTCGACGCCTGCATCCAGTGCACGCGCTGCCTGCGCGCCTGCCGCGAGGAGCAGGTGAACGACGTCATCGGCTACGCGTTTCGCGGCGAGCACTCGAAGATCGTGTTCGATTTCGACGATCCGATGGGCGAGAGCACTTGCGTCGCCTGCGGCGAATGCGTGCAGGCCTGCCCGACCGGCGCGCTCGCCCCCGCGCGCGGCGCAGGCCTGCAACCGATCGATCGCAAGGTCGATTCGGTGTGCCCGTTCTGCGGCGTGGGCTGCCAGCTCACCTACCACGTGCGCGACAACCGGATCCAGTTCGTCAGCGGTCGCGACGGGCCGTCCAACCACGGCCGATTGTGCGTCAAAGGCCGCTACGGCTTCGACTACGCGCACCATCCGCACCGCCTGACGAAACCGCTCATCCGCAGGCCGGGCGTGAAGAAATCCGCCGCGGCGACGCTCGCGCCATCCAGCTGGTCGGAGGTGTTTCGCGAGGCGAGTTGGGACGAAGCGCTGCAGGTCGCCGCGAGCGGCCTGAAGAGGATTCGCGGCGAGGACCGCTACGCGCTGGCCGGATTCGGCTCGGCCAAGGGTTCGAACGAGGAGGCCTACCTGTTCCAGAAGCTGGTGCGCACGGGTTTCGGCACCAACAACGTCGACCATTGCACGCGCTTGTGCCACGCCTCATCGGTCGCCGCCTTGATGGAGGGGCTGAACTCGGGGGCGGTGTCGAATCAGGTGAACGATGTGCGCAACGCCGAAGTCGTGTTCCTGATCGGTGCCAATCCGACCGTGAACCACCCGGTCGCCGCGACCTGGATCAAGAACGCGGTGAAACAGGGCGTCAAGCTGATCGTCGCCGATCCGCGGCGCACCGAGCTCGCGCGCTTCGCGACCCACGTGCTGCAGTTCAAGCCCGATTCGGACGTCGCGCTGCTCAACGCGATGCTGCACACGATCGTCACCGAGGGACTGGTGAACGAAGCGTTCATCCGCGACCGCACCTCGGGCTACGAGGCGCTGCGCGAGAACGTGCGGCAATTCTCGCCCGAAGCGATGGCACCGATTTGCGGCATCCCGGCGCCAACGATCCGCGAGGTGGCGCGGCTGTATGCGACCTCCAAAGGCTCCATGATCCTGTGGGGCATGGGGATCTCGCAGCACGTGCACGGCACCGACAACGCGCGCTGTCTCATCGCGCTCGCGCTCGCCACCGGGCAGATCGGGCGGCCGGGCTGCGGCCTGCATCCGCTGCGCGGGCAGAACAACGTGCAAGGGGCGTCGGACTCGGGGCTGATCCCGATGGTGTTCCCCGATTACCAGCGCGTCGACAACCCGGAGGCGAACCGGCGCTTCGAGCGCTTGTGGGGCGCGAAGCTGGATCGCAAGCCCGGCCTCACCGTCGTCGAGATCGTCAACGCGGCTTACGAGCGCAGGATCCGCGGCATGTACATCATGGGCGAGAACCCGGCGATGTCCGATCCCGAGGCGGCGCACGCGCGCGAAGGGCTCGCGCGGCTCGAGCATCTCGTGGTGCAGGACATCTTTCTCACCGAGACCGCCGCGCTCGCCGACGTGGTGCTGCCGGCGACCGCCTGGCCGGAGAAGGCCGGCACCGTGACCAACACCGACCGCATGGTGCAGCTCGGCCGTCCGGCGCTCGCGCCACCGGGCGAAGCGAAGGAGGACCTCTGGATCATCAACCAGATGGCGCAGCGCCTCGGCCTGGCGTGGGACTACGCGCATCCGCGCGAGGTGTTCGAGGAGATGCGCAAAGGCATGAATTCGATCGCCGGCATCACCTGGGAGCGGTTGGAACGCGATTCGGTGGTCACCTATCCCTGCGAGCGCGAAGGCGATCCCGGTCAGCCGGTGGTGTTCACGGCGGCTTTCCCGACCCCCAGCGGGCGCGCCAGGTTCGTGCCGGCAGCCGAGCTGATTCCGGCCGCCGAGCGTCCGGACGATGAATTCCCGATGGTGCTGATCACCGGGCGCCAGCTCGAGCACTGGCATACCGGCGCGATGACGCGCCGCTCGGGCGTGCTCGACGCGATCGAGCCCGAGCCGGTGGCTTCGCTTCACCCGCTCGATCTCGCCGGCCTGAAGGCGCGGGCGGGCGACATCATCAGCGTGGAATCGCGCCGCGGCCGCATTGCGCTTTACGCGCGCGCCGACGCAGGGACGCCGCGCGGCGCGATCTTCATTCCGTTCGCGTTCCACGAGGCGGCCGCGAATCTGCTCACCAATCCGGCGCTCGATCCGTTCGGCAAGATCCCGGAATTCAAGTACTGCGCGGTGCGGGTGACGAAGGGCGGCGCCAAGCCCGCCGATCCCGGCTACGGCAAGGGGCGCGCGCTGGCGGAGATTCAGGGCTAGCTGCAGGTTTGCTTTTCCTGATATCTCCGGCTTTTTTGGAATGATCGCCCGGCGATCATTCCAAAAAAGCCGGAGACCGGGAGATTCAAAATCACGCTGCCGTCGGCATGTCGCGGGCGGTTTCCGGCGCTGCACACCAACCCCGCTTGACCGCGGTCAAGGCCCCGCGCGGCGCGGCTCGCCCACAATGCCGCCTCCTGCAAGAAGGAGGCGCATCATGGCGTCGGACATCGAAATCGCACAGGCCGCGAAGCTGCAGCGCATCTCCAGGGTCGCGCTGGAGAAACTCGGCATCGCCGAAGATCACCTCGAACCCTACGGCCATTACAAGGCCAAGGTTTCGCTCGACTACGTCGACTCGCTCGCAGGCCGTGCGCTGGGCAAGCTGATCCTGGTGACCGCGATCAGCCCGACTCCGGCAGGCGAGGGCAAGACCACGACCACGGTGGGCCTCGGCGACGCGCTCAATCACATCGGCAAGAAAGCCGTGATCTGCCTGCGCGAGCCCTCCCTCGGGCCGGTGTTCGGCATCAAGGGCGGTGCGGCCGGCGGCGGCTACGCGCAGGTGGTGCCGATGGAGGACATCAACCTGCACTTCACGGGCGACTTCTCCGCCATCGGCCTCGCCAACAACCTGCTCGCGGCGATGCTCGACAACCACATCCATCACGGCAATGAACTGGGCATCGACATCCGGCGCATCCAGTGGAAGCGCGTGCTCGACATGAACGACCGCGCACTGCGCGACATCGTGGTTTCGCTCGGCGGCACCGCCAACGGCTACCCGCGCGAGGACGGCTTCGACATCGTGGTCGCCTCCGAGGTGATGGCGATCTTCTGCCTCGCGACTTCGCTGCAAGACCTGAAGCAGCGCCTGGGCAATATCGTGGTCGGCTACACGCGCGAGCAAAAGGCGGTGACCGCGAGGCAGCTCAACGCGCACGGCGCGATGACGGTACTGCTGAAGGATGCGCTGGCGCCGAACCTGGTGCAGACGTTGGAGAACAACCCGGCGTTCATTCATGGCGGACCGTTCGCCAACATCGCGCACGGCTGCAATTCGGTGATTGCCACCAAGACCGCGCTCAAGCTCGCCGACTACGTGGTGACCGAGGCCGGATTCGGCGCCGATCTGGGCGCCGAGAAATTCCTCGACATCAAGTGCCGCAAGGCCGGCCTGACGCCCAATGCCGCGGTGATCGTGGGCACCGTGCGCGCGCTCAAGTACCACGGCGGCGCCGACCCGAAGGAGCTCAGCAGGGAGAACCTGACCGCGCTCGAGAAGGGCATCGTCAACCTGGAACGCCACGTCGAGAACGTGCACCAGGTCTACGGCATGCCGTGCGTGGTTTCGATGAACCGTTTCACCTACGACACGCAGCGCGAACACGACTTCGTGCGCTCGCGCATGGCGAAGCTCGGCGTGCCGACGGTGATCGCGACGCACTGGGGCGAAGGCGGCCGCGGTGCCGCCGAGCTGGCGCGCACCGTCGTCGAGCTGTGCGAGACGAAGAACAGCGTGCGCTTCGTCTACGAGGAGAACGACTCGCTCTGGGAAAAGGTCAATTTCATCGCGAAGCGGGTCTACCGCGCTTCCGAGGTCACCGCGGACGCCAAGGTGCGCAACCAGATCAGGAAGCTCCAGGAGGACGGCTACGGCCACTATCCGGTGTGCGTGGCGAAGACGCAATACTCGTTCTCGACCGACGCGCAGCTGCGCGGCGCACCCGACAACCACGTCGTCAACATCCGCGAGGTGCGCCTCGCGGCGGGCGCCGAGTTCGTGGTCATGATCTGCGGCGACATCATGACCATGCCCGGGTTGCCCAAGCTGCCGTCGGCGAACCGGATCGACCTGGTGGACGGCAAGGTGGTCGGCCTGTTCTAAGCGGGACCGGCGCGGTTAGAATCCGGCATCGTCCGCGGAGCCGCTGCAATGATGGAAATGCTGGCCGAGTTCAGCTTCTGGAAGGCGCTCGGCGTCATCATCTGGGTCAACCTGCTGCTCTCGGGCGACAACGCGGTGGTGATCGCGCTGGCGGCGCGCTCGTTGCCCGCGCGGCAGCAGAAGCTCGCCGTGTTCTGGGGCAGCGCGGCGGCGATCGTGATGCGGGTGATCCTGACGATTTTTGCGGTGGCGCTGCTGCAGCAGCCCTGGCTGAAGCTCGTCGGCGGACTGCTGCTGCTCTGGATCGGCGTGAAGCTGCTGGTGCCGGAGGAAGATGACGAGAACATCGAGTCGAGCGACAGCCTGCTCCAGGCCATCAAGACGATCCTGATCGCCGACCTGGTGATGAGCCTCGACAACGTCATTGCGGTAGCCGCCGCCGCGGAGCAGGGCCCGGCGCAAGGCAAGATCTTCCTGCTGGTACTCGGCCTGGGGCTCTCGATCCCGATCGTGATCTTCGGCTCGACCCTCCTGCTCAAGGTGATGGAGCGCTATCCCATCATCATCACCATAGGCGCGGCACTGCTGGGCTGGATCGCGGGCGAAATGGGCGTCACGGACCCGGTGATTGCGGAGTGGGTCGAGGCGCATGCCGCCTGGCTGCACGACTGGAAGGTGGCGGCGATCGCGGGCGCGGCGCTGGTGGTGGTGGTCGGAAGAAAACTTGCTGCGAAGCACGATGCAGATCTGGCGCAGGCGCAGCCTGCCATCGAGTCGGAGCCGCCGAAAGGTTGACCGCAGTCAAGGTGTTTCCGGCCGCGGGTTTGCAAGAATCAGCGGCCATAACCTGGAGAAGGAGGGGATATGAAACGTATTCTGATGCACGCTGGCATCGCCGCCGTGGCGGCGTTTTCGTCCGTTGCGGCGCACGCCTGGGAGCCGACCAAGACGGTTGAGTTCATCATACCGGCCGGCACGGGAGGCGGCGCCGACCAGATGGCCCGCGCGGTACAGGGGATCGTCGCCAAGCACGGCCTCATGAAGCAGTCGATCGTGCCGATCAACAAGGCGGGCGGCGCGGGTGCGGAGGGCTTTCTCGACGTCAAGGGTGCGAAGGGCGATCCACACAAGATCATCATCACGCTGTCGAACCTGTTCACCACGCCGCTTGCCACGGGGGTGCCGTTCAACTGGCGCGACCTGACGCCGGTGCAGATGCTCGCGCTCGACCAGTTCGTGCTGTGGGTGAACGCGAAGACTCCCTACAAGTCGGCCAAGGAGTACATCGACGCGGCGAAGAAGGCCGGGCCCGGAAAAATGAAAATGGCCGGCACCGGCGCCAAGCAGGAGGACCAGATCATCACCGCCGCGGTCGAGCAGCGGACCGGAACCAAGTTCACGTACATACCGTTCAAGGGCGGCGGCGCGGTGGCCACGCAGCTGGTCGGCGGGCACGTCGACTCGACGGTGAACAACCCGATCGAGGCGGTGGCGCAGTGGCGCGCCGGCAACCTGAGGCCGCTCTGCGTGTTCGATCCGAAGCGCATGCCGTACAAGAACAAGGTGACGGACAAGATGTCCTGGGCCGACATTCCCACGTGCAAGGAAGGCGGACTCGACGTCGACTACCTGATGCTGCGCGGCATCTTCATGGCCCCCGGAGTCACGCCGGAGCAGGTGGCTTACTACATTGACCTGTTCAAGAAGGTGATGGCGACGCCGGAGTGGAATTCGCTGATGGAGCAGGGGGCATTCAATCGCACCACGCTCGCTGGCAAGGAGTACGCCGATTGGGTCGCGCGCGAGGAAGCGCGCCACGTCGCCCTGATGAAGGGCGCGGGGTTCATCGCCAGTCAGAAATAGCCGGGCGGGGGGGGCGATGGCTGAGGGTCCGCAGGACCGGGCCGCGTTCGGCCTGAAGAGCGCCGAAATCGCGGTCGCGGCGTTCTTTTTCCTGTTCGGCGCGATCGTGATGTACGACAGCGTCCGCCTCGGCATCGGCTGGCAGGAGGTGCACGGCCCGCAGCCGGGTTACTTCCCGTTCTACGTCGGATTGATCATCTGCGTCTCTGCCCTCGTGAACGCCGTGCAGGGACTGATCATCCGCCCGGAGAGGGACCGCACCTTTGTCGAGGTCGGCCAGCTCAAGCTGGTGCTGACCGTGCTCATTCCGACCGCCCTCTATGCGGCACTGGTGGGCCTGATCGGGATCTACGTCGCTTCGATTCTGTTCATCACGTTCTTCATGCGCTGGCTCGGGAAATATCCCTGGTGGAAAGCCGTTGCCGTGAGTCTCTCGACCGCCGTGGTTTTCTACCTGATCTTCGAGGCGTGGTTCAAGGTCCCGCTGCCGAAAGGCCCGGTCGAGGCCTTTTTCGGGCTGAATTGAGATGGACGAGATCCAGTCGCTGATGCACGGCTTCGGCGTCGCGCTGACGCTGACCAACCTGGTGCTGATGTTCACCGGCGTGATTCTCGGGGTGATCATCGGCGTGCTGCCGGGCCTGGGCGGCGCCAACGGCGTCGCGATCCTGCTGCCGCTCACCTTCGGCATGGCGCAGTCACCGGGCGGCGCCACCTCGGCGATCATCCTGCTGTCCTGCATCTACTGGGGCGCGCTGTTCGGCGGCGCCATCACCTCGATCCTGTTCAACATTCCGGGCGAGCCGTGGTCGGTGGCGACGACCTTCGACGGCTATCCGCTCGCGCAGCAGGGCCGCGCCGGGAATGCGCTCACGGCGGCGTTCACCTCGTCGTTCATCGGCGCGCTGGTAGCGGTGATCGTGATCACGTTCCTCTCGCCGATCGTCGCCAACTTCGCGCTCGAATTCGGTCCTCCGGAGTTCTTCTCGGTCTACCTGCTCACCTTCTGCGCTTTCATCGGCACCAGCAAGGAGCCGCCGTTCAAGACGCTGGCCGCGATGATGCTCGGCTTCGCGCTCGCGGCGGTCGGTACCGACCCGGTTACCGGGACGCTGCGCCTCACGTTCGGCTCGACGCACCTGCTCACCGGGTTCGATTTCCTGGTCGCGGTGATCGGCCTGTTCGGAATCGGCGAGATCCTGCTCACGCTGGAAGAGGGGCTCGCGTTTCGCGGCGCGCAGGCCAAGCTCAACGTCCGGGTGGTGGTGGAAACCTGGAAAGAGCTGCCGCGCTACTGGTTGACGTCGCTGCGCTCGTCGGCGGTGGGCTGTTTCATGGGAATCGTGCCCGGCGGCGCGACACCGGCGTCGTTCATGAGCTATGGCGTGGCGCGCCGCTTTTCCAGGGACGGCGACAAGTTCGGCAGCGGGATGGTGGAAGGCGTGGTCGCACCCGAGACCGCGGCGCACGCCGCCGGCACCTCCGCGCTGCTGCCGATGATCACGCTCGGCGTGCCGGGCTCACCCACCGCCGCGGTGCTGCTCGGCGGACTGATGATCTGGGGCCTGCAGCCGGGGCCGCTGCTGTTCGTGGAACAGAAGGACTTCGTCTGGGGCCTGATCGCCAGCATGTACCTGGGCAACATCGCCGGGCTGATCGTGGTGCTCACCTGCGTGCCGCTGTTCGCCGCGATCCTGCGCGTGCCCTTCTCGGTGATCGCGCCGATCATCATGGTGGTGTGCGCGATCGGGGCCTACACGGTGCACAACTCCATCTTCGATGTGTGGATGATGGTGGTCTTCGGCATCGCGGGGTATTTCTTCAAGAAGCTGAAGTACCCGCTCGCGCCGCTGGTGCTCGCGATCGTGCTCGGCGACAACGCCGAGTCGTCGTTTCGCCAGGCGATGCTGGTTTCGCAGGGCGATGTGGCGATCTTCTTCTCGAATGCGCTGGTCGGCACGATGACCGGACTGGCGTTGCTGCTGCTCGTGTGGCCGCTGCTCGGCTGGGTGGTGCGGCGGGTGCGCGGGGATTAGGCGGGCGGGTTCGCGCGCTACCCGGTCTTGTCTTTCACACACTCTCGGCTTCCCGGATGTTGTTCCGAGAAGCCGAGACATTTGGGCGCCCAAAGCCGTCACCACCGTCAAACCAAGGCGACGGCCCAAATGTCTCAGCTTTTCCGGAAAAGCACCGGAAAAGCCGAGAGATGTGAAAAACCGAGCAACGGCAGCGCTAGCTAGAAGATGCGACCCAGCTTGCGCTTCAGCCGCGACAGCGTCTCGGGGGTGAGGTTGAGGTAGGCGGCGAGTTCCTTCTTCGGGATGCGCCCGGCCAGTTCGGGGTGTTTGCGGCGAAAGCGTGACAGCCGCCCGGGCGCGTCGAGCAGGTGCAGCGTGATGCTGTGCGCCATCACCTCCGACATGAGTTTCATGACTTCGTACTCGAAGCACCCTTTGAGGTCGGCATGCCGGCCGATGAAATCGACCCAGTGCGGCATCGGCAGCTCGGCGGTGCGCACCTTGGTCACGGCGACGATCGAGTAAGGAATCGGGGTGCGCAGGCGCCAGGCGGCATACGAAGTGTCCATCTCGGTGTCGCCGGCAAAGCGCAGGATCATTTCGCGGCCTTCCGGGCTGGACACCACGCGCTTGAGCATCCCGTCGAGGATGAAGAACTGCTCCATTTCCTCGTCGCCCTGATGCACCAGGTGGTCGCCCTTGCGGTACTCGCCGACCACGAGCAGCGGCTCGAGCTCGTCCCACTGGTCCTTGCGCAACGCCTTGAGGAGCAGGCTCTGGCGCAGTTGCAGGCGGATCGTGTTGCGCTGCGGGTGGGCGAGGACCGGGATCATTGCGGGAGCGGCATTAGACGAAGAAATATTGACCGCAGTCAAGGCTTTGCCGAGGGTGCGTTTCCTACCATAACGTCCTCTCGCAACGCCCGGTTGCGGCACTGAAGGAGTCCGTCATGGGCACCGTCGAATCCCAAGTCGTCACTGCCAGCGACGTGCAGCAGCATTCCGGCATGAATACACAATCACAATGGACCGACGGCTTTCATCTGGTCATCGATGCCCTCAAGCTCAACGGCATCGACACGATCTTCGGTCTGCCCGGTATCCCGATCACCGATCTCACCCGCATGGCACAGGCCGCAGGCATGCGCGTGATTTCGTTCCGCCACGAGCAGAACGCCGGCAACGCCGCCGCCATCGCCGGCTTCCTGACGATGAAACCGGGAATCTGTCTGACGGTGTCCGCCCCCGGCTTCCTCAACGGCCTGACCGCACTGGCCAACGCCACCACCAATTGCTTCCCGATGATCCT
>Ga0156179_1083_pt1 | contig 23708 bp, 24 predicted proteins | sample RifCSPlowO2_12_FD_107832 | JGI IMG/M metagenome (GOLD analysis project Ga0156179, IMG submission 107832) | Betaproteobacteria bacterium RIFCSPLOWO2_12_FULL_67_28 | reverse complement strand
TCGTCGCCACCGGCGATGCCGATCAGCTCCGAGACCCAGCGGATGCCCGAGATCAGCGGCTCGTCCCATTCCTCGAAGTAGACGCGCGGGCGCGCCTGGAACCGGCTCGCCTGCGCGCGGATCGCCTCCAGGCCGGTGCTCAGCTCGGCGACGAGCCGCGCGCCGCGCTCGGCCGCCGCCACGATCGCGGAGAGCGTCCGGATCATCCCGAGGATTTCCTCGACCGAGCGCTGGTTGAATACGAGGACGTTGAGGCCGTGCTTGATGAGGTCGCGCGCAATATCGGCCTGCATGTCCGAGAACCCGATGACGAGATCGGGCTTGAGGGCGAGGATTTTGTCCACCCGTGCCGAGGTGAACGCCGAGACGCGCGGCTTCTCGCGGCGCGCGCGCACCGGGCGCACGGTATAGCCGGAGATGCCGACGATGCGCCGCTCTTCGCCGAGCAGATAGAGCGTCTCGGTCGTCTCCTCGGTCAGGCAGACGATGCGCGCCGGCCCGGCCGGGCTCATACTCTCTGCGAAGACCGTGCGCGCGCGGCGACAAGTGCGTGCACCAGCGCTGCGAGCGCCACATAAAGCAGCGTGCCCGACAGGTACGGTGGGTAGTACTTCGCGACCCGCGCCGCGTACTCGGTCCAGCTCGTCTCGGAAAAGTACCCCGACAGGAGGTAGAAACTGCCGTTGGAGACGAGGAACGCCGCCGATACGCCGGCGAAGAGTGCGCCGAGCAACGTGCCCAACGTCTGCCAGCCGGCGCAACTGCGGCGCGCGTACCAGACACCTGCGTACCAAGTGCAAGCGTAGGTCGGAACGAGGAACGCGTATGCCGGCGTCACGCACCAGCCACTCACGCCGCCGTAGGCGATCGCCAGATAATCGATTAGCGCAGCCCCGGTGAGATAGCCGGCGAACCATCCTGCACGACTCAGATAGAACCCTCCGAGCAGGAACACGGCGAGCGAAGCATCGGGCAGATGTGTCGCCGAACCGAAGTGGTGAAAGCGCGTCGCCGCCATGAGCAGAGCAAGAGCAAGGCCCAGGGTGAGGTGCCGATCGTGCGTGCGAATACCGTTCATTCATTCCCTCCGCAGGTAAGGCAGAATCAAATCGAGCTTTAATTCGCGTTCGATGCTGTCGGCAAGCCGTTCGAGGCTCGCTTCGCGCTTGGCATTCAAGTCTATTCCTTGCGCGCCGGCGAGCCCCGCCCAGGCGAGGATCGCGGCGCAAGCTTCCGGCCGATCGAACAGCCCGTGCGCGTAGGTCGCGAGGATCTGCCCGTCGTCGGAGAGCGCGCCGTCCGGCCGGCCTTCCAGGATCGCGGCGGGCTGCTCGAGTGCGCGCCCCTTCGAGACGCCCATGTGGATCTCGTAGCCGGCGAGCGGCGCCTCGCGCGCCGATCCCGGAAAAAGCACGCCTTCGACGTTTTGCAGGCGCTTCTCCTTGCAGAGCACGGTGTCGAACTCGAGCAGCCCGAGGCCGCGCCGGCTTGCCGCGACGCCCTCGACGCCGGCGGGGTCGTGAATCCAGCGCCCGATCATCTGCATGCCACCGCAGAGTCCGACCAGCTTCCCGCCGTACCTCAGGTGCCGCAACAGGGCGCCCGCCCAACCCTGCGATTCGAGAAAGTCCAGGTCGGCGCGCACGTTCTTGCTGCCCGCGAGGACGACGAGATCGGCCGCGGGCAGCGGCTCACCCGGCCCCACAAAGCGCACCTCGACCTCCGGGTGCAGGCGAAGCGGATCGAGATCGGTATGGTTGCTGATGCGCGGGTAGACCGGCACCGCGACGCGAAACGCGCCCTCCCTTGCGTCCGGCCGCTCCGGAAGCGCGTCCTCGGCGTCGAGCGCGAGTCCCTCGAGGAACGGAAGCACGCCGAGCACCGGCTTGCCGGTGCGCGCTTCGATCCATTCAAGACCCGGCGCGAGCAGCGAGCGCGCGCCGCGAAAGCGGTTGATCACGAAGCCGATCACGCGCTCGCGCTCCGCGGCGCTCAGGCACTCGAGCGTGCCGGCGATCTGCGCGAATACCCCGCCCCGGTCGATGTCGGCGACGAGCAGCACCGGGCAGTCCGCCGCCTCGGCAAAGCCCATGTTGGCGATGTCGCCCGCCCGGAGGTTCACTTCGGCGGGGCTCCCGGCGCCCTCGACAATTACCGCTTCGAATTCTCCGTGCAACCGCGCGAACGCTTCGAGCACCGCTCCAAGAAAGCGCGGCTTGAGATCCTGGTACGCGGTCGCATCGAGCTCGGCGTACGGCCGCCCGGAGACGACGATCTGCGCGCGGCTGTCGCTCACGGGTTTGATCAGTACAGGGTTCATGTCGGTGAGTGCCGGCGCGCGTGCCGCCCGCGCCTGCAGCGCCTGCGCGCGGCCAATTTCGCCGCCGTCGGAGGCAACCGCACTGTTCAATGACATGTTCTGCGGCTTGAACGGCGCAACGCGCGTGCCGCGCCGCGCGAGCACGCGGCAAAGTCCGGCGACCAGCGTGCTCTTGCCGGCGCTGGAGCTTGTCCCTTGCACCATCAGCGTCCGGTCAGCCCGGTAGTGTCTTCTCACGAGAAGCTCAGAACTGGTGGCTGAGATTGACGCTAAGTTTGCGCCCCTGCGTGTTGAAACCCTGGGCGAGGGTGTACTGCTTGTCGAGCGCGTTTTCCAGGCGCGCGGAAAGCGCGGTCGCCTTGCCGAACTGGTAGCGCGCGGTGAGATTCAGCAGCTCGTAAAGCGCCAGTTCCACCCTTGAAAACGTGACGATGTCGTTGTCGAAGCGTCTGCCGCTGGCGAGCAGCTCCGCGCCCAGCCGCCACGGGCCGAAACCCTTGGCGATACCAAAGCTGCCGAACGCTTTCGAGCGCCGAATGAGCTGAACCTGCGTGGTCGCCGCGTGCTGGATCGGGTCCTGTAGCGTGATGCTCGCCTTCACGTCGGCGCCGGCGAGCGTGCCGCGGTACGAGATCTCGACCCCGTCGATCACCGCGCTGTTGATGTTGACGATCGGAAATGGGTTGATGAGGTCGGCAATTCGCGCGTGGAACGCCGCGACGCGCAGCAAATGCGGTCCGGCCGCGTATTGCACACCCAGCTCGAAGCTGCGCGAGCGCTCCGGCCGCAGATTCGGATTGCCGAACCCGAAGGGAAAGAACAGCTCGTTGAAGGTCGGCGCGCGGAAGGCGCTGGCGCTGGCGGCGGTGAAGCGCACCTGCTCCGTGAGATCGAAGCCGTAGCCGGCGTAATGCGTGCGCGCCGCGCCGAAATCGGAATAATCCTCGTTGCGCGCGTTGAGCTGCAGCGCGTGGCGCCCGAAGCGGCCCTGATAGCCGACAAAGAGCGCACCCACGTTTCGTCCCGAGCGGTCGTACGCGGTCGTGCTCTGCACCGATTGGTGCAGTTTCTCGATCCCGACGCTCACGGTCTGGTCGCTCCCGAGCGTGAGGTCGTTCTGCCAGGTAAGCTGCGTATTGCGGCTCTTCGTGCGGCTGGTCACCACGCCGTTCAGGTAGCCGTCGAACTGGTCGCGACTCTGCGAGTAGCTCAGCTTCGACAGCCAGCGCGAGGCGATGCGGTTGTGCGTATAAAGCGACCCTATCCCGACGCGCGCGTCCGCGGCTTGCCGGTCGTTCACCGAGGCAGCGAAGGCGTTGTCGAAATCGACCCGTCCATCGCTCGAGAAGTAACGCACGCCCGCGCCATGGTCGGCGTTGAAGCGGTGCGCGAGGCTCGCCGACAGCGACAGGTTGCGATAGCCGTCTCGATCGGGATTGGTGGTCGGCGAGTTGGCCGGATTCTGCGCCGAGAAGCCAGCGCTCGCGTAGTGCGACAGGTTGACCGAGAAGCGCGTGCCGCCCGCCGCGCCGGAATAGCCTGTCCGCAAACGCTGCGTGCCCTGCGCGCCCGCCCCGATATCCACACTCGCGCCAGACTCGCCTCGGCCGCGGTGCGTGAAAACCTGGATCACGCCGCCGATCGCGCCCGAACCGTACAGGCTGGAGACGTTGCCGCGCACGACTTCCACGCGCTCGATCTGGTCGAGCATCAGTTGATCCAGCGCGGTAGCACCGGTGGTCAGGCTCGACACGCGCACCCCGTCGATCAGCACCAACACCTGGTTGGTTGCGGCACCGCGCAGGAAGGTCGAACTGGTCGTGCCGATCCCCCCGTTCTGCGAGTATTCGAAGCCCGCCTCGCGGCGTAGCAGCGCCGGCAAGTCGACCGCTCCCGAGTCGCGGATCTCCGTTGCGGTGATGATCGTGGTGTGCGGAATCGCGTCGCGCACGCGCTGCTCGGTGCGCGTCGCAGTGACGACCACTACGTCTTCCGATTGGGCGAACGCGGGCAGCACGGCGATAACGGAAAGTCCGGCGAGAATGCCGGTGGCGACATGGCGCATTTGAACTCCTCCCCGGCGTCGTCCCCGACGCCTCAAACAGGTTGAGAAAGCGCGGCAAGGCCGGTCTCCGGACTCGCGAGTAGCGGATTGGATCCGCCAGGCGCACGGCCTTCCCGCGAAGACGTAGAGCTTCGCAGTGGCCGGGGTGTGCACCGTCTCGCTTACCGTTGCGGGGGCAGTACAGGGATTGCGGCGACGTCAAGATGGCCTCGCCACGCACCTGTTTCCCGTTTCATCCCGCGGGATTGATCCTCCCGGCGGGACACCTTGCAGCGTGAAGCGCCGATATTATAGGGGCACCATGCGCAGAATGTTGACCGCCATCATGCTCAGCGCAGCCGCCGCCGCCCAGGCACAGGTGAGCGTGAGCGACGACTACGGCAACCGCGTGACGCTGCAGCAGCCCGCGCGCAGGGTGGTGAGCCTCGCGCCGCACCTCACGGAACTCCTTTACGCCGCGGGCGCCGGCGAGCGCATGGTCGCGGCCATCGAGCACAGCGACTACCCGGAGCAGGCGAGCAAGCTCCCCCGGATCGGGAGCGAGGCCGGCATCAATCTGGAGTCTCTCCTGCGCGTGAAACCGGACTTGGTGGCCGCCTGGCCGAACGCGGGCAGCCGCCGCCAGATCGAGCGCATCGCCGCTCTCGGCATTCCCGTTTACCGCTCCGAGCCGCGCGAGCTGGACGACATCGCGCGCACGCTGCGGACCCTGGGCGAACTCGCCGGAACGCGCGCGGCGGCCGATGCCGCGGCCCAAGCGTTTCGCCAACGCGCCGCCGAGCTGCAACGCGTTCATTCAGGCAAGCCTGCGGTGCGCGTGTTCTATCAGGTGTGGGACCGGCCGCTCATGACCGTCAACGGCGCGCACCTGATCAGCAAAGTGATCCGCCTGTGCGGCGGCGAAAACGTGTTCGCCGGGCTGCCGGTGATTGCACCGCCCATCGACCGCGAGGCGGTGCTGCGCGCAAACCCCGAGGTGATCGTCGCCAGCGGCCTGGATAGCCGGCGCCCGGCCTGGCTCGATGATTGGAGCGTATTTCCGGGTCTCGCCGCGGTCGCGCGCGGCAATCTGCACGCCATCGCACCGGAGCTGATGCAACGCCACACCCCGCGCATCCTCGACGGCGCCGAGCGCCTGTGCGCGATCCTGGACCAGGCCCGGGCGCGCCGCTAGCATGGTCAGGAAACACTTTCACATTCCGACGCTATTTCTTGACCTTGCGACGGTTTTGCAAGATATTGTGCGACCGTGGAAGCCGAGTTCGCATCGCTCGAAACCAAGGTGGCGCAGTTCGTCAGCCTGTGCGAGCGGCTTCGAGGCGAGAATGTGGAACTGCGGCAGCAGCTCGCCGCCGCTCAGCAGGAAAGCCATCGCCTGAGCGACCGCATCGAATCGGCCAAGGCGCGGCTCGAGCAACTCATCGCCCGCCTGCCCGACTGAAAGTCCGCATGCCGACCGGCGCCAAATCGCTCGAAGTCAGCATCTTCGGCCGCAGCTACAAGGTCGCCTGCGAGGACGGCGAGCGCGAGGCGCTGCTGCAGGCGGTGGCCTACCTCGACGGCAAGATGAACGATGTGCGCAAGGCCGGCAAGGTGTCCGGCACCGAGCGCATCGCGGTGATGGTGGCGCTCAACCTGGCGCACGAGCTGCTTGCGACCAAGCTCGGAGCCGGATTCGATCTCGGCCAGGCGAAGCGCCGCATCGCCGCCATCGAGTCGAAGCTCGATGCCGCAATCGCCAGCCAGGAGACTCTTTTCTAAGGGTACAATTCTGCCGCCCCCTGCGGTGCGCGACACGGACCCTATTTTTCCGAACCGATAGCTTCCTGAGGTTGCGGATCCTGGTGTCACTGTTGTGATCGTCCCACGCATGGCGTGCCGGACGAACCTGATGTGACCGGCAAGCAACCACCCTGTTTGGCGGGGTTCGGGAGCCGGGTCCACCGGCACCGGCGGGGGGCATTCCCCCTCAAAAGTACTACGATGCGCCGCAAAGCAGCAGTTCCTGCTGCATTGCGGCGCCAACGTTCGGGAAAAGCGAAACGGTGAATTGCTGGCTGATGAAATCGGAGCCGCAGGACTGCTCGATCGACGACGTGCTCGCTGCGCCCGGCGCTACGGTCCCGTGGAGCGGCGTGCGCAATTATCAGGCGCGCAACTTCATGCGCGACGCGATGCGCGTCGGCGACGGCGTGCTCTACTTTCACTCGAGCTGCGCCGAGCCGGGCATCGCCGGTGTCGCTGAAGTCGCATCGACGTGCTACCCGGATGCGACGCAATTCGATCGCAGGAGCCCGTACTACGACCCCAAGTCCCTGCGCGCCGCGCCGCGCTGGCTGAACGTCGACGTGCGCGCCCTGCGCAAGACGCGCCTCGTCGGCCTGGCCGAGCTGCGCCGCCAGCGTGCGCTCGCCGCGATGTGGGTGCTGCGAGCGGGCAATCGGCTTTCCATCACGCCGGTGAGCGCAGCCGAGTGGCGTTGCATCACCGGTAAACTGCTGGCGTGAGCCCGCTCTACAACGACACGCTGCTGCGCGCGCTTGCGCGCGAACCGACCGAGTACACGCCGATCTGGCTGATGCGCCAGGCCGGACGCTACCTGCCGGAGTACAACGCCCTGCGCGCGCGCGCCGGCAGCTTTCTCGCACTCGCCAAGACGCCGGCGCTCGCCTGCGAGGTGACGCTGCAGCCGCTGGAGCGCTTTCAGCTCGATGCCGCGATCCTGTTTTCGGACATTCTGACGGTGCCCGACGCCATGGGGCTCGGGCTCTTTTTCGCCGCAGGCGAAGGTCCGCGCTTCGAGCGCCCGTTGCGCGACGAGACTGCCATCCGCCGGCTCGCCGCCCCGGACCCGAGCGCCGAACTCGGCTACGTGCTCGAGGCCGTGCGGCAGATCCGCAGCGCCCTCGGCGGCAGGGTGCCGCTGATCGGCTTCTCCGGCAGTCCCTACACGCTCGCCTGTTACATGGTCGAGGGATCCGGCAGTTCGGATTTTCCGGTGTTGAAAACGATGCTGTACCAACGCCCCGACCTGCTGCATCACATCCTGGAGGTCAACGCGCAGGCCGTAGCGCATTACCTCAATGCGCAAATCGCGGCGGGCGCGCAGGCGGTCATGCTGTTCGATACCTGGGGCGGCAATCTCAGCGCTGCCGGCTACGAGGAATTCTCGCTCGCCTATGCGCGCCGCGTGCTGCGCGAGCTGAGGCGCGAGTGCGACGGCCGCAAGGTGCCGGCGATCCTGTTCACCAAGGGTGGCGGCCAGTGGCTCGAGGCCATGGCATCGAGCGGTTTTGATGCGATCGGCCTGGACTGGACCGTAGACCCGGGCGACGCCCGCCGCCGCGCGGGAGCGCGGGTCGCGCTGCAGGGCAATCTCGATCCCGCGGTGCTCTACGCACAGCCGGAGCGCGTGCGCGCCGAAGCGCGCCGCGTGCTCGACCAGTTCGGCGCGCTCCCCGGGCATGTGTTCAACCTGGGGCATGGAATCACGCCGCTCGCCAGCCCCGAGGCCGTGGCTTCACTGGTGGACGAAGTGCGCACTTACAGCCGTGCGCAGCGCCATGCCGTGCCAGCTTCGCGCGCTGCAATACCCGGGTCGACCTGAACTATTCACAAGCTGAGTCGCTCGCCAAGGTGAATCGCCTGCGCGAGCCCGTTTCCGCACGGTTCGTGTCCAACTTATTGAATAATCGAGTGAAAAAACATGACCCGAAAAAGCCTCCGATTGCGGGGGCGAGCCTCTGTGGATAAAGGCGGGATCTCGTCAAGATTTACCCACAAATTTATCCACAACTGCTTTCCATGCCCACGAAATCCCTTACGCGGCAACAGCTACGCGGCCGATCCCAATGCTGGATTTGAGGTTCAGTGACTAAGTCATTGCAGGCACTTGAGAAGATGAAGCGCTTTGGTGGCCGCTCCCTCAGCCGATGAATCTGGTGCGGGTCGCCCTCGATGTTCCGCTTGCGACGCTGTTCGATTACTTGCTGCCGGAGGCCATCGAAGCGCAATGCGGCGACCGCGTCGTGGTGCCGTTCGGCACCCGTTCGCGTGTAGGCATCGCGGTTGAAACGGGGCTCGAAAGCGCGCTCGCTGCCGAGAAGCTGAAGTCCGTCACGCGCGTGCTGCACGACGCGCCCCGGCTTTCGTGCGCGTGGCTCGATTTCATGCGGTTTCTGGCGTCGTACTACCAGCGCCCGCTCGGCGAGACCCTGGTGCACGCACTGCCGCCGCGCTTGCGCAGCCTGAAGCCGCTGCCGCGGCAGATTCGCCAGGCCGATCCCCTGCCGCCGTCGGGCACGCGTTTCGTGTCCGAACATGTGCTCACCGAGGCGCAGGCAAATGCGGTCGATCGGATGCGCTCGAGGCTCGGGCATTTCGATGCCTTTCTGCTGCACGGCGTCACCGGCAGCGGCAAGACCGAGGTCTACTTGCGACTCATCGCCGAGGTGCTTGCCCGCGGCGCGCAGGCGCTGGTGCTGGTTCCGGAGATCGGGCTCACGCCGCAGCTCGAAGCGCGCGTGCGCAACGCGTTTCCGCAAACTCATATCGCGGTTCTGCATAGCGGGCTCGAGGAGCTGCCGCGCACTGCGGCCTGGCTCAGCGCCGCGCGCGGCGACGCCGGCATCGTGCTCGGCACGCGCCTCGCAGTGCTGGCGCCATTGCCCAGGCTCGGACTGGTGGTGGTCGACGAAGAGCACGACACGTCCTTCAAGCAGCACGATGGCCTGCGCTACTCCGCGCGCGACGCCGCGGTGGCGCGCGCCAAGCTGGCCGCCTGCCCGGTGGTGCTCGGCACCGCGACGCCGTCGCTCGAGTCCTGGCACAACGGCCTCGCCGGACGCTACCAGGCCATCGCCATTCCACAGCGTGCGGTGCCCGGTTCACGGATGCCGCAAATCCGCACGGTCGACCTGCGCGCCGAGCCCCACGAGCACGGCCTCGCGCGATGCGTGTTCGAGGCGATCGGCCAGCGGCTCGCGCGCCGCGAACAAAGCCTGGTGTTCATCAACCGGCGCGGCTACGCGCCGGTGCTCGCCTGCGAGGCCTGTGGCTGGGCGGCGGGCTGCGAGCGCTGCAGCGCGCGGCTGGTCCTGCACGCGGCCGACCGGCGGCTGCGTTGCCACCATTGCGGCGACGAGGCGCCCATTCCGCATGCCTGTCCGACCTGCGGCAACGTCGACCTGCGCGCGATCGGGCGCGGCACGCAGCGCGTCGAGGAAACGCTCGGCGCGGTGTTTGCGCAGGCGCGCGTGCTGCGCATCGACCGCGACAGTACGCGCCGGCGCCACGAACTGGCGCGCACGCTCGAGGGCATCCAGCGCGGCGAGGGCGACATCCTGGTCGGTACCCAGCTCCTCGCCAAGGGCCACGATTTCCCGGATCTGACGCTGGTCTGCGTCCTCAACGCCGACAGTGCGCTGTTCTCCACCGACTACCGCGCCGCCGAACGCCTGTTCGCTACGCTGGTCCAGGTGTCGGGCCGCGCCGGCCGCCGCGAGCAACCCGGTGAAGTGCTGGTGCAGACGCGCTTTCCGGATCACCCGCTGTTCGCGGCGCTCGCGCGCCATGACTATGCCGGCTTCGCCGCAGCGCAGCTTGCCGAACGCAAGGCGGCCGGCTTCCCGCCATTCGTGTTCGAGGCCGCCCTGCGCGCCGAGGCGCGCAAGCTCGAGGCCGCGCTCGAATTCCTGCGCGCGGCGGCGCGCGCCGTGCCTGCGGGCGAGGAAGTGCTCGTTTACGACCCGGTGCCGCACGTCATCACGCGGCGCGCCGGCGCCGAGCGCGCGCAGCTGCTGATGCAGTCGGCGCAGCGCCCGGCGCTGCAGGAATACCTGCGCTCGCTCAGCGAGCACCTGTATGGTGTGCGCGCGCGGGGCGTGCGCTGGCATCTGGAGGTCGATCCGATCGAGTTCGATTGACGCGCCGCGCCGCGGCCCGGCGCGGGCGCGGTTTATAATTCGCGCCCTTTTCCATGGATACCAAGAGCCAGATCGCCGCGCTGCTGCGCGAGGCGCTCGAGCGCGTTGCGCCCGAGGCGCACGACGCGCAAATCGTGCTCGAGCGGCCGCGCGACCGGGCGCACGGCGACTTCGCCTGCAATCTCGCGCTGCAGCTTGCCAAGCCGCTGAAGAAGAGCCCCCGCCAGCTCGCCGAGGCGCTCGCGGCGGCGATGCGCAGCCTGCCCGCGTTCGCCGCAGGCCCGCTGGAAGCGGTCGAGATCGCCGGACCGGGGTTCATCAACCTGCGCCTGGCGGCGCGCGCCCGGCATGCGGTGATCGAAGAGGTCCTGCGCGCCGGGGCGCGCTACGGCTGGGCCGCGGTGCGGCATCCGGGACGTATTCAGGTCGAGTTCGTGTCGGCCAATCCGACCGGCCCGCTGCACGTCGGGCACGGGCGCCAGGCCGCGCTCGGCGACGCCATCGCGAAGCTGCTCGAGGCGCAGGGGCACGCCGTGACGCGCGAGTTCTACTACAACGACGCCGGCGCGCAGGTCCACAACCTCACGCTGTCGGTCCAGGCTCGCGCCAAGGGCCTCGAACCCGGCGACGCCGGCTGGCCCGCGGAGGCCTACAACGGCGAATACGTGCTGGACATCGCGAGCGATTTTCTCGCTCGCGGGACGGTGCGCGCGCAAGACGGCGCGCCGGTGAGCGCGAGCGGCAACGCCGACGACCTCGAATCGATCCAGCGCTTCGCCGTGACGTATCTGCGCCGCGAGCAGGACGGCGATCTGCAGCGGCTCGGCGTGAAGTTCGACGTCTATTACCTCGAATCGAGCCTGTACGCCGACGGCAGCGTGGCGGCCGTGGTGCGCCGCTTCGTCGACAACGGCAGAACTTACGACAAGGACGGCGCGCTGTGGCTGCGCACCACCGACTACGGCGACGACAAGGATCGCGTGGTGCGCAAGTCCGACGGCAGCTACACCTACTTCGTGCCCGACGTGGCCTACCACCTCACCAAGTGGCAGCGCAGCTTCACCCGCGTGATCAACGTGCAGGGGAGCGACCACCACAGCACGGTGACGCGGGTGCGCGCCGGCCTGCAGGCGCTCGACCTCGGCATCCCCTCCGGCTATCCGGACTACGTGCTGCACAGCATGGTGCGCGTGATGCGCGGCGGCGAGGAAATCAAGATCTCGAAGCGCGCCGGCTCCTACGTCACGGTACGCGACCTGATCGACTGGGTCGGGCGCGACGCGACGCGGTTCTTCCTCGTCTCGCGGCGCGCCGATACCGAGTTCGTGTTCGACGTCGACCTGGCGCTCGCGCAGAGCGACGAGAACCCCGTGTACTACGTGCAGTACGCGCATGCGCGCGTGTGCAGCGTGTTTGCGCAGTGGGGCGGCGACGCGCGGGGGCTGCGCGCGAGCGCGCTCGATCCGCTCGCGGGTGAGCGCGAACTCGCCCTCATGCAGCGGCTGGCGGAGTTCCCGGAGCTGGTGCAGGCCGCGGCCGAGGAGTTCGCGCCGCATGCGATCGCGTTCTACCTGCGCGAGCTCGCAGGCGAATTCCACAGCTACTATAATGCGGAGCGGATCCTGCTCGACGACGAGCGGGTTCGCGCTGCGCGCCTGGCGCTGTGCGCGGCCGTCCGGCAGGTGCTGGCCAACGGGTTGGCGCTGCTCGGCGTGAGCGCGCCGGAGAAGATGTGATGGCCAAGCCCGTGAAGAACCCTCCGCGCAGCCGTTCCGGCGGCGGTTTCCTGCTCGGCGTGTTCGTCGGCCTGATCCTCGGGCTCGGCATCGCACTCGGCTTTGCTTTCTACGTCAACAAGGCCCCCCTGCCATTCATCGGAAAGGCGAAACCCCCCGCGACCAAGGACGGCGCTGCGGGCGCGCCGCCCGTCGTGGCCGGGCTGCCGCAATCCGATCCTGCGCCGGCCGGCAAGGGGCCGGAAAAGCCGCGCTTCGATTTCTACCGGATCCTGCCGGGCAGCGAGGAGCCGGTTTCGGAAAAGGACCTCAAGGAAGCGGCGCGCGGCGTGAAGAGTCAGCCGGAAAGCGCGAAGGACGTTTATTACATCCAGGCGGGCTCGTTTCAAAACCCGGCCGATGCCGACAACCAGAAGGCGCGACTGGCCATTCTGGGGTTCGAGTCGAGCATCGAGGCATTGAACCTGCCGGACAAGGGAACCTGGTACCGCGTGCGGCTGGGTCCGTTCCACCAGGTCGAGGAATTGAACCGGGTGCGCCAGACGCTCGCCCAGAACAGCATCGATGCAAGCCTCGTCAAACTGAAGGAAAGCCGGACCAACTGAGCCATGAACAGATTACGCCGCAGTACCCTCGCTGCACTGGCGCTCGCCGCACTGGGCGGCACGCGCATCGCGCAGGCGCAGAGGCCCGGGGTCAACTACACCGTGCTCAAGCCCGAGCAGCCCGTCAATGCGCCCGGCAAGATCGAAGTGCTGGAGTTCTTCTGGTACGGCTGCATCCACTGCTACAACCTCGAGGCGGTGCTCGAGCCATGGATCAAGGGTCTCGCGCCCGACGTCCGGTTCCGCCGCGTCCCGGCGATCTTCAACGCACGCTGGGGGCACGATGCCGCGATCTACTTTTCGCTCGAGTCGATGGGCGTGCTCGAGAAGCTGCACCGGCCGCTGTTCGACGCCATCCACCGGGACCGCCTGCGCACCGACGACGCCAAGGCGCTCAACGCCTGGCTGCAGAAGCAGGGCGTGGATACGAAGCGCTTCGAGGAAGTGTTCAAGTCCTTCGGCGTGCAAAGCAAGGTGCGCCAGGTGCAACAGCTGACGGTGGCGTATCGCATCGACGGCACCCCGGCGATGGCGGTGCATGGCCGCTATACGGTGAGCCCCGAGCAGGGCGGCAGCCAGCGCGGAATCCTGTCGGTAGTCGATCACCTGGTGGCCCTGACGCGCAAAAGCCTCCCGGCCAAAGGATGACGTTCAGGGCGCGGGCTTGCGCCAGCTGAAGCGCAGCGGCGCGAGCGTCTCGCCTTGCGCGAGCCAGGCTTCGATGCCGCCGCGGTACCAGTACACCTCGCGATAGCCGAGCGCAGCCGCGCGCAGCGCGGCGTTGTACGACAGCCAGCAGCGGGTTCCCTGGCAGAAAAAGACCATCGCGCGCCCCGCTTCGCCCTTCGTTGCGGCCTGCAGCAGCCGCGCCAGCTGCGCTTGCACCGCATCGTCGTACGAATTGCCGCGGCCCGCTCCCGGCAGCCAGATCGCCCCGGGCAGGGAGTCGTGCTGCTCGCCGCCCAGCACGTCGAAGAGCAGCGGCCGTTCTGCTTCGGTCGCGCGCAGCCGGTCGCGCAGCTCCGCGGCGCGCATGGTCTTCGCACCGGGGGCCTCGCGCGGCGTGGGTGCCGAAAGATCGGCAAGGCGAAGCGTGGCGATCGGCGCGATCCCGAAGTCGACATCCTCGTTGGCGCCGGCGGTCGCCGCGGCCAGCAGGGCGCCGGCCAGAATCCATCGCGAGATGTTTCGCATGCGCGCAGGCTAGGGCTTTCGCCGCGCCGGCGCAATCCGGGTAGACTGCGCGCGTCGCATGGCTCCGGAAACCGCATGAAAACCCTGTTTGCGAAGGCTTGCTGGCTGATCCTGCTCGCCGCCGCCAGCGCGGCGCTCCAGGCGCAGCCGGTGGCGGGACGCGAATACCTGGTGCTCGATCCGCCGCGGCCGGTAGCGCTCGGCGAGCGCATCGAGGTGATCGAGTTTTTCTCCTACGCCTGCCCGTTCTGCTACGAAGCCGAGCCGCACATCACGCGCTGGCTGATGAAGCGCGCAGCCGAGGTCGAACTGAAGCGCGTGCCCTCCGCCCTGCCCGCCGCCTGGCTGCCGTTTGCGCGTGCCTACTATGCGCTCGAGGCGACCGGCCTGCTCGAACGCCTGCATTGGCCGGTGTTCGACAACCATCACTTCGACGGCAAGCGCCTCAACAACGAGAAGAACCTGATCGACTGGCTGAGCGCCAACGGCGCGGATGCGGTCGTCTTCAAGCAGGCGTTCGATTCCCCCGAAGTCCGCGCCAAAGTCGAGGCGGCGCGCGCGATGCTCGATACCTACAACATCCAGGGCGTGCCGACCTTCGTCATCGACGGCCGCTACGCCACCTCTTCGCGCCTCGCCGGCGGAATCCCCGAGATGATGGTCGTGGTCGACCACCTCGTCGGGCTCGCGCGCGCCGCGCGCGCAAAGAAATAGTACGGCCCTGATCCCGATTTTCATCAGCGGGGCTTCGTCGGGCATCGGCGAGGCGCTCGCCCGGCATTACGCGAGGGACGGGGTCGCGCTCGGTCTCGCGGCCCGGCGCAGGGACGCGCTGGATGCGCTCGCAGCCAGCCTCCCGGGCGAATGCGCGGCCTATCCGCTCGACGTCTCCGACAGCGCCGCAGTGGAGCGGGCGGCGCAGGATTTCATGTCACGCTTCGGCGCGCCGCAGCTCGTCATCGCGAACGCCGGCGTGTCGGTCGGCACGCATGGCGACGACCCTCGTGACATCGCCAAGCTGCGCCGCCTGCTCGAAGTCAACGTGATCGGCCTCGCGGCAACGCTGGCTGCGTTTGCGCCTGCGATGCGCGCTGCGCGAAACGGTACGCTTTGCGGCATTGCCAGCGTGGCCGGCATGCGCGGCATTCCAGGCGCCGGGGCGTACAGCGCTTCCAAGGCCGCCGCCGCCGCCTGGCTCGAGGCACTGCGTGTAGAACTGCGCGGCAGCGGCGTTGCCGTGGTGACGATCTGCCCGGGCTATATCGACACGCCGATGACGCGCGTCAACCGTTACCGCATGCCGTTCCTGCTGTCGGCGCCGGAGTGCGCGCGGCGTATGGCGCGCGCTATCGCCGCGGGACGCCGTCTGGCCGTGATTCCGTGGCAGATGGCGATCGCAGGCCGGATCTTGCGGCTACTCCCGGTGCCGCTCTACGACCGGCTGTTCGCGCGCGCCGGGCGCAAGCCGCGCGACCTCGCGATCTAGCGCGCGCCCTCCGGCACGCTCACGCTAGCGGCCTTCTTCGCCCCGAGCCGCAGCATGGCGTAGCTGCCCGGCGCATCTTCGAGCACTTTCAGTGCGCCGTCGCCCGGCACGCGCGCCGGCACCTTCGAGGAGCCGCCGCTCTTTTCCCCATTGCGCGCATCGATCCACGCCTGCCAGTCTTCCCACCAGGATCCGGGGCGCTGCGTAGCGCCGTCGAACCATTGCTCCGCCGTCTCGGGCAGCGCGTCGCTGGTCCAGAAGTGATATTTCTTCGCCGCCGGCGGATTGACGATGCCGGCGATGTGCCCGGAGCCGCCGAGCACGAAGCGCACCGGGCCGCCGAGGTAGCGGGCGCCGCGGTAGGTCGTCTTCCAGGGCGCGATGTGATCCTCGACCGTGGAGATGAAGTAGGCGGGCGCAAGCACCTTCTGCAGATCGACCGGCTCGCCGGCGAGCGTGATGCCGCCCGCAACGCCGAGCAGGTTCTTCAGGTACATGTTGCGCAGGTAAAAGCTGTGCATCTTCGCCGGCATGCGCGTCGAGTCCGAATTCCAGTACAGCAGGTCGAACGGGAACGGGTCCTTGCCGAGCAGGTAGTTGTTGATCACGAACGACCACACCAGATCGTTGGCGCGCAGGATGTTGAACGTGCTCGCCATCTCCGAGCCCTCGAGGTAGCCGCGCTCGTTCATCTTCTTCTCCAGGCTCTGCACCTGCTGCTCGTCGATGAACACGCCGAGCTCCCCCGGCGCCGAGAAATCCAGCAGGCTGACGAAGAAGGTGCTGCAGCCGACGCGCTCGTCGCCCTTCGCCGCGAGGTGCGACAGCGTGCAGCCGAGCAGCGTGCCGCCGAGGCAGTAGCCGATGACGTTGACTTTCTGCTCGCCGGTGGCGCGCTGCACCGCATCGAGCGCGGCGAGCGAACCCTCCAGCATGTAGTCCTCGAAGCCCTTCTGCGCGAGGCGCGCGTCCGGGTTGACCCAGGAGACCACGAATACCGTGTGCCCCTGGTCGGTGGCCCACTTGATGAACGAATTCTTCTCGCGCAGATCGAGGATGTAGTACTTGTTGATCCAGGGCGGAATGATGACCAGCGGCCGCCGGTAGACCTCGGTCGTCGTCGGCTGGTACTGGATCAGCTGCATCAGCTCGGTCTGGAACACCACCTTGCCGGGCGTGGTGGCGACGTTCTTGCCGAGCTGGAAGGCGTGCTCGTCGGTCATGCTGATGCGCAGCTGCCCCTCGCCCTTCTCGATGTCGCCGAGCAGGTTGTTCAAGCCCTTGAGCAGGTTCTGGCCGCCGCTTGCCAGCGTCTCGCGCAGCACCTGCGGGTTGGTGAGCGCGAAGTTCGAGGGCGCGAGCGCATCGACGTACTGGCGCGTGAAGAACGCCACCTTCTTCTGCGATTCCTCCGGCAGGCCGTCGACGCTGGCCACCGCGTGCTGGATGTGGCGCGAGGCGATCAGGTAAGACTGCTTGACGAAGTCGAACAGGAAATGGTTGTCCCAGTCCTCGTCCTTGAAGCGCGAGTCGCTGCGCAGCGGCTGCGCGACCGGTGGCGACTGCACGCCGAACAGCTTCAGCCAGCTCGACTGCCACAGCTGCATGTAATCGAGCATCATGTTGGTCGAGTTGCTCGCGAGGGCGAAGGGGTTGGCGAGCATGCGGGAGTACAGGTCCATGTAGGCCTTCGCGATGCCCAGCTCGTCGCTCACCGCCGCCGTGACGCTGTTGGTGACGTGGCGCTGCGCGAATTCGCCGAGGATGTGCGCCGAGCGCTCGGCGACCTCGCGGCAGACCTGGTGCATGTCATCCGGGTTCACGCCCGGCTTGGCAATTTCCATTTCCACTCCCCCTGTCAGGCAGCGGCGTAACGGATCACGCCGTCGCTGCCGGTTGCGCGGCGCAGCCGCCCGGCATGATGCAGAAAATGCAAGTGGGCGATCGATTCGCCCATGGCGAAGAAAATCTGGTTCGATTCGAGCCGCCGCCGGAACAGCACTTCGAGCGCGTCGGCGGCGCTCTGCGGCGCCCTCCGGCAGGCCGCCTGCAGCGCATCCAGCCGCGTTGCGTGATGCGCTTCCAGCGCAGCGACCCGCGCCTGCGCGCCGCGAAACGGCACCCCGTGCGACGGCAGTACCAGCACGTCCTCGCCGAGCTCGCGGTAATGGCGGATCGACTCGAGGAACAATCCCAGCGGATTGCCGCCGGGATCGATCGGGCGCACGGCGACGTTGGTCGAGATCTTCGGCAGCAGCATGTCGCCGGAGATGACCACCCCGAGCTCGCGGCAATGCAGCGAAGCGTGCTCGGGAGCGTGGCCGTAGCCGATGATCACCTGCCAGTCGCGGCCGCCGATGCGGATGCTCGCGCCGTGCAGCAGCCGCCGGTGCTCGGCCGGAAATTCCGGCACCAGCTTGCGGTACAGGTCGCCCCGCGCGAGCAGCTGCGCCGTGTCCTGGTCGCCGAGGCCGTTGGCGCGGAAAAGCGCCGCCGAGGCTTCGGCAGAAAAACTGGCGACGCCATGCAGCACGGCATGCGCGGTGAGGAATTCGGCGCGCGTCATCCAAAGACCCGCGCCGAAGCGCTTGCCGAGCCAGGCCGCGTTGCCGGCGTGGTCCGGGTGGTAGTGCGTCACGACGATGCGATGCAGCGGGCGTGCGCCGAGAACTCGGTCGAAGACCTGCTCCCAGAGCGCCCGCGTGGCGGCGCTGCCGAGACCCGTATCGACCAGCGTCCATCCGCCTTCATCCTCGAGCAGCCACAGGTTGATGTGGTCGAGCTCGAATGGCAACGGCATGCGCAGCCAGTGCACCCCCGGCGCCACTTCGGTTGCGCTACCCGGCGCCGGCAGGCCGGGGAAGGGGTATTCGATCGGCGGACTGTCGGCCATGGGCTAGAATTGCGAGCAGTCGAGAGTGCCGCGCGGACTGCCCAGCGGCAGGCATTGTAGATTGTTTTTGCGCATTGCAGCATCGTCCAGCGTCGCTAATCCCACCGTGACCACAGAACTGTCCTACGGCGACGAAAAGGAGCGCTCCGAGTACTCGATCAGCGAACTGGCGCGCGAATTCGACGTCACGCCGCGCGCGATCCGGTTCTACGAGGCCGAGGGGCTGCTCGCGCCGCGCCGCGCCGGCCAGCGCCGCATCTACGCGCCGCGCGATCGCACCCGGTTGAAGCTCACGCTGCGCGGCAAGCGGCTCGGGCTGACGCTGTCGGAAATCAAGGAACTGGTGGAGATGTACGAGCCGGGACGCGACGAGCGGCCGCAGCTGGAGCGTTTTCTCGCCGTGCTCGCGCAGCACAAGGAGGCGCTGGCCCAGCAGCGCGCCGATATCGAGGCGCAGCTCGCCGAGATCGCGACGTTCGAAAAGCGCATCCGCCAGCGGCTCGGCGGCCCGAAGCGTAGTTGACGTTTACGTAAACGTAAAGTAGGGTAGCCGGGCGATGAACGTCCCCGCCGAGTGCTTCCAGCCCCAGGACCCCGGGTTCGCCGCGCGCGTCCGGGCGAGTTTCAGCCGCCAGCGCGCGATGCAGCTCATCGGCGCCGCGCTCACCACGGTCGAGGCCGGCTGCTGCGAGATCGAGCTGCCCTGGCGCGAGGACCTGACGCAGCAAAAGGGCTACGTGCACGGCGGCATCATCGGCATGATCGCCGACTCGGCCTGCGGCTACGCCGCCTACTCGCTGATGCCGGCGAGCGCCTCGCTCGTCACCGTGGAATACAAGATCAACATCACGGCGCCGGCACGCCAGGGCCTGCTGGTGGCGCGCGGCGAAGTGGTCAAGCTCGGACGCACGCTCAGCATCACGAACGGCGAGGTCTACCTGCGGCACGAGGGACGCAGCGTGCTCGTGGCCGCCTTGCAACAGACGCTCATGATGCTGCCCGATACCCCCGACACCCCGGAGTGACGCCGATGGAGCTTCCCTTTCTGAGGTTCGACCATGGCGAGACCATCGCCATGCTGCGCGAGACCGTGCGCGAGTTCGCCGAGCGGGAGATCGCGCCGCGCGCCGCCGAGATCGACCGCAGGAACGAATTCCCGGCGGACCTGTGGCCGAAGCTCGGCTCGCTCGGGCTGCTCGGCATCACGGTCGATGAGGCCCATGGCGGCACGCACATGGGCTATCTCGCGCACATCATCGCGATGGAGGAAATATCGCGCGCCTCGGCCTCGATCGGCTTGTCCTACGGCGCGCACTCCAACCTGTGCGTCAACCAGATCCGCAGGAACGGCAGCGAGGCGCAGCGCACGCGGTACCTGCCGAAGCTCGTTTCGGGCGAGCACGTCGGGGCGCTCGCCATGAGCGAGCCGGGCGCAGGCTCCGACGTGGTCGGCATGCGGCTGCGCGCCGAGCGCCGCGGCGAGTGTTACCGGCTCAACGGCAACAAGATGTGGATCACCAACGGGCCGGATGCCGACGTGCTGGTGGTGTACGCCAAGACCGACGCCAACGCGGGCCCGCGCGGCATCACCGCGTTCCTGGTCGAAAAGGGCATGCGGGGCTTTTCCACCGCGCAGAAGCTCGACAAGCTCGGCATGCGCGGCTCGAATACCTGCGAGCTCGTGTTCCGCGATTGCGAGGTGCCCGCGGAAAACCTGCTCGGCGCCGAAGGGCGCGGCGCCAACGTCCTGATGAGCGGCCTCGATTACGAGCGCGCGGTGCTCGCCGCAGGGCCCCTGGGCATCATGGCGGCGTGCCTCGACCTCGTCGTGCCCTACGTGCACCAACGCAAGCAGTTCGGCCAGCCGATCGGCGAGTTCCAGCTCATGCAGGGCAAGCTCGCCGACATGTACGTCGCCTTCTCCGCGGCGCGTGCCTACGTGTACGCGGTGGGCCAGGCGCTCGACCGCGGCGAGACCACACGCAAGGACGCCGCCGGCGCGATCCTGTACGCCGCGGAGAAAGCCACCTGGATGGCGGGCGAGGCGATCCAGGCGCTCGGCGGCATGGGCTACATCAACGAGACGCCGAGCGGGCGGCTGTGGCGCGACGCCAAGCTCTACGAGATCGGCGCCGGCACCTCCGAGATCCGGCGCTGGCTGATCGGCCGCGAGCTGTTTGCGGAGACCGCGTGACGTGAGCGGCCTGATCGAAACCTACCGCGGCACGGTCTACCCCTGGCAGTGCGATCACATGGGCCACATGAACGTCATGTGGTACGTCGGCAAGTTCGACGAGGCGACCTGGAATCTGTTTGCGCTCGTCGGCATCACGCCGAGCCTGCTGCGCACGCAGAATCGCGGCATGGCGGCGGTGCAGCAGAACATCGGCTACCGGCGCGAGCTCAACGCGGGCGACGTGGTGATGGTGCGCTCGGCGGTGCTCGAAGTGCGCGACAAGGTATTGCGCTTCGTGCACGAAATGCGCAACGCCGAATCCGGCGACATCGCGGCGGTGTGCGAGCTCACCGGCGTTCACATCGACACGGTCGCGCGCAAGTCGTGCCCGTTTCCGCCCGTGGTCCTCGCCCGCGGACGGGAAATGATCAGCGCCTACGACCTCGGATCCGGAAGATGAGCTTTGCCGTGACGGGCTATGCCTACCTCACGACCTTCGCGGGTCTCGATGCGGCGCGCAGGCTTTACGAAGAAATCGGCTTCACGTTGACGTCGGAGCACGCCGACACGACGTGGGGAGTGCCGCTAAACGAGCAACGCTTTGACTGGAAGGAGTAAACCATGCAATCCGACCCGATCGTCATCGTTTCCGCCGCGCGCACCCCCATGGGCGGCTTTCAGGGCGAGCTGAAAGGCTTCGCCGCGCCGGCGCTCGGCGCTGCCGCGATCCGCGCCGCGGTCGAGCGCGCCAAGCTCAAAGGCGAGGACATCCAGGAAGTCATCATGGGGTGCGTGCTGCCGGCGGGCCAGGGACAGGCACCGGCACGCCAGGCCTCGCTCGGCGCGGGGCTACCGCTCGCGGCCGGCTGCACCACCGTCAACAAGATGTGCGGCTCGGGCATGAAGTCGGCGATGTTCGCGCACGACCTGCTCCAGGCGGGCAGCGCCGAAGTGATCGTCGCCGGCGGCATGGAATCGATGACGAACGCCCCCTACCTCATGCCCAAGGCGCGCGCCGGCTATCGCATGGGGCACCAGCAGGTGCTCGACCACATGTTCTGCGACGGGCTCGAGGATGCCTACGAAAAGGGCCGCCTCATGGGTACCTTTGCCGAGGACTGCGCGCAACACTACGCTTTTTCGCGCGAGTCCCAGGACCGTTTCGCGATCGCCTCGCTCGAGCGCGCCCGGCAGGCCAACAAGCAGGGCTGGTTCGCCTGGGAGATCGCGCCGCTCGCGATCAAGGCCGGCAAGGAGGAAAAGTTCATCGAAATGGACGAGCAGCCGTTCAAGGCGAATCTCGAAAAGATCCCGACCCTCAAGCCCGCCTTCCGCAAGGACGGCACCGTGACCGCGGCCAATTCGAGCAGCATTTCGGACGGCGCCGCGGCGCTCGTCCTGATGCGCCGTTCGAGCGCCGACAAGCGCGGCCTCGCGCCGCTCGCGACGTTCGTCGCGCACACCACGCATGCGCAGCAGCCGGGCTGGTTCACCACCGCGCCGGTCGGCGCGATCGCGAAACTGTTCGCCAGGACTGGCTGGAGCGCCGCGGACGTCGACCTGTACGAGATCAACGAGGCCTTCGCGGTGGTCACCCTGGCGGCGATGAAGGAGCACGGCCTCCCGCACGACAAGGTCAACATCCACGGCGGCGCCTGCGCGCTCGGCCATCCGATCGGCGCCTCCGGCGCGCGCATCCTGGTGACGCTCATCGGCGCGCTGAGGAAAACCGGCGGCAAGCGCGGCGTGGCCTCGCTTTGCATCGGTGGCGGCGAGGCCACCGCGGTGGCGCTGGAGCTGGCGTGAAGGCCACGCGCGCCGCGCTGCAAAAGATGATCGACCGGGCGCGCTTCGTGCGCTTCTATGGCTTTCGGGTGATCAAGGTCGGCGACGGCAGCTGCACGCTGGAACTGCCGCACCGCAAGAGCCTCGAGCGGCCCGGGCGCATCATCAACGGGCCTTCGCTCATGGCGGCCGCCGACTGCGCCATGTGGCTCGCAATCAAGGGGCGCTTCGGCATCGAATTCGACGCCCTTACCTCGGAGCTGAATACGGCGTTCCTTGCGCCCGCCGTCGCCGAACACGTCTATTGCACGGCGCGCATCCTGAGGGCCGGCCGCCGCCGTATCTACGGTACCGCGGAGTGTCACAACCGCGCCGGCCGGCTTTTCACCCACCATACCGTGACCTACATCCAGCCCGACTGACATGGCCCCTTCCGAGCAGCACGAGATGATCCGCGACACGGTGCGCCGCTTCGCGCGCGAGCATCTGCGGCCGAACGCGGCCGAATGGGACCGCGAGAGCCGCTTCCCGCGCGAGGCGCTGGCCGAGCTCGCGGCGATGGGGCTCGCCGGCGTGGCGATACCGGAAGAATGGGGCGGCGCCGGCATGGACCACACCTCGCTCGCGATCGTGATCGAGGAAATCGCGGCCGGCGAAGGCGCGACCTCGACCATCGTGCAGGTGAACAATCTCGCCGCCGGCATCCTGCTCGGCTACGGCGACGCGGCGCAAAAGGAGCGCTGGTTGAAGCCCCTTGCGCGCGGCGCACTGCTCGGCGCCTTTGCGCTCACGGAGCCGCACACCGGGTCGGACGCGAGCGCGATCACGACGCGCGCCGAGCGCTGCGAGCGCGGCTGGCGCCTGAACGGAGTCAAGCAGTTCATCACCTCGGGCAAGAACGCCGACCTCGCGATCGTGTTCGCGGTCACCGACCGCGCCGCGGGCAAAAGGGGCATCAGCGCTTTCGTCGTGCCGACGCGCACGCCCGGCTACGTCGTCGCGCGCATCGAGGACAAATCCGGCCAGCACGCCTCCGACACGGCGCAGATCGTGTTCGAAGACTGCATCGTGCCGCCGGACCACCTGCTCGGCGAGGCGGGCATCGGCTATCGCATCGCGCTCGCCAACCTCGAGTCGGGGCGCGTCAACGTCGCGGCGCAATCGGTCGGCATGGCGCAATCGGCGCTCGAGGCCGCGCTCGCCTACGCGAGGGAGCGCCGCACATTCGGCAAGCCCCTCATCGAGCACCAGGCGGTCAATTTCCGACTCGCCGACATGGCCACGCAGATCGAGGCCGGGCGCCACCTGTACCTGCACGCCGCGCGGCTGCGCGATGCCGGCGAGCCCTGCCTCAAGGAAGCGTCGATGGCGAAACTTTTCGCCTCCGAGATGGCCGAAAAGGTGTGCTCGGACGCAATCCAGATTCATGGCGGCTACGGCTACGTGCAGGACTTCCCGGTCGAGCGCATCTGGCGCGACGTGCGCGTGACCCAGATCTACGAAGGCGCGAGCGACATCCAGCGC
>Ga0156179_1082_pt1 | contig 23791 bp, 20 predicted proteins | sample RifCSPlowO2_12_FD_107832 | JGI IMG/M metagenome (GOLD analysis project Ga0156179, IMG submission 107832) | Betaproteobacteria bacterium RIFCSPLOWO2_12_FULL_67_28 | reverse complement strand
TTCTGCGTCGATACTACACCGCTTGGTTGGCGATGACGAATTCGGTTGCGCCGTCACCGGAAACAGCCTGCTGCATTATCCTGCGATGACGACCGATACGAAAGTCTGGGCAGGTTGCGACAAAGGTCTGCGTTGCAACGCAGTCCGGATTGCTCTCTCCTCGCTTCCTGCGGGGTGGCAGCCGTGGGCGGCGAATGCGCTGAAACCAGTTCCGACCAGACAACGACAGACTAGCTGGACCCGCGTCGCGCGAGATAGATCCCGATCAGCACCACGACTCCGCCCGCCACCTGCAGGGCCACCAGCGGTTCGCCGAGCAGGATCCACGCGAACACCGCCGCCATCACCGGCTGGAACAACAGACTCACCGACGAAAACGCTGCCGGCAAATGCGCGAGTGCGTACGCGATCAGGCCCTGTCCCGCCGAGTGGGAGATCCACGCGAGTCCTACGAGCTTAAGCCAGCCGATGGTGGTCTCGGGCAGCAGCGCCTCGCCCGAAACCAACGCCACCGGCAGCAGGAACACGGTCGTAATCGTCGTCGTCACCGCCATCAGGCGCACCGTCGCGATCCCGAGATCGCGCACGTCCTTCACCGACAGCAGATACCACGCATAAAACATCGCGGTGACGACGCCGAGCGCGTCGCCAAGCAGCGCGGTGGGTGAAAACTCGAGGCTCGTGCGCACCAGCATGCCGACGCCCGCGAGCGCGGTGGCGAGGCCGGCCAGGAACACGCCGCTCGGCCGCTGGCGCCAGACGAGCCACACCGCGAGCGTGACGAAGATCGATGCCAGGTTGGCGAGCAACGTCGAGTTCGCAACCGACGTGAATTTGATCGACCAGTGCCAGAAGGCGAGATCCCCCGCAAATGCCGCGCCCGCCGCGAGCAGCAGCCGCGCGTGCTTGCGATCGATCGGCGCTTGCCGTTGATTTGCAAGGCCTTGCAGCAGCCACAGCAACGGCACCGCGAGCGCGACGCGCCAGAACGCGCTCGCGGTGGGGCCGACCTCCGAGACGCGCACCCAGATCGGTGACAGCGCGATGCACGTCGCACCGGTGAATAGCGCAAGGAGAGCTGAAGTCCGCATCGCGCGATGGTAAACTTTTGCCGATTCCCATGTCTGATCCTCGCTTCGTCCACCTCAGGCTGCACAGCGAGTATTCGGTGACGGACGGGATCGTGCGCATCGAGGACGTGGTGGCGAGAGCCGCCGCGGACGGCATGCCGGCGCTCGCGCTGACCGACAACGCGAACGTCTTCGGCATGATCAAGTTCTACAAGGCGGCGCGCGCCGCGGGCGTGAAGCCCGTGCTCGGCGCCGATTGCTGGATCCAGAACGAGACCGACCGCGACAAGCCGTCGCGCCTGCTCCTGCTGTGCGCCTCGCATGCGGGCTACCTGCGGCTGTCGGCGCTGCTGTCGCGCGCGTGGCTCTCCAACCAGCACCGCGCGCGCGCCGAGATCGCGCCGGCCTGGTTCAGCGAACTCGGCAGCGACGGCCTGATCGCGCTTTCCGGCGCCGCCGCGGGCGATGTCGGGCAGGCCCTGCTCGCGGGCAATGCCGCCGCCGCCGAACGCCTGGCGGCGGCCTGGGCGGCGCTGTTTCCGGGGCGCTACTACCTCGAGCTGCAGCGCGCCGGCTTCGCGAATTCCGAGTCGCTCGTGGTGCACAGCCTCGCGCTGGCGGTGAAATCGGGGATCCCGGTCGTGGCGACGCACCCGGTTCAATTCCTCGCCCGCGAGGATTTCAGGGCCCACGAGGCGCGCGTCTGCATCGCTGAAGGGTACCTGCTCGGCGATCAGCGCCGTCCGCGCCGTTTCACGCCGGAGCAGTACTGGAAATCGCAGGACGAGATGGCGCAGCTGTTCGCCGACGTGCCGCAGGCGCTCGCCAACGCGGTCGAGATCGCGCGCCGTTGCAATCTGGTCATGGAGCTGGGCAAGAGCCGGCTGCCGGCCTTTCCGGTGCCGGCGGGCTTCACGATCGACCAATTTCTGCGCGCGGAGGCGGAAAAGGGGTTGGCGCACCGCCTGCACCAGCTGTTCCCGGATGCCGCGCGCCGCGCAGAGGAAACGCCGCGCTACCGCGAGCGTCTCGATTTCGAGATCCGGATGATCGTGCAGATGGGATTCGCGGGCTACTTTCTGATCGTGGCCGATTTCATCAACTGGGCGCGCATCAACGGCGTCCCGGTCGGGCCGGGGCGCGGCTCCGGCACCGGCTCGCTGGTGGCGTACTCGCTCGGCATCACCGACCTCGATCCGATTCATTACGAGTTGCTCTTCGAGCGCTTCCTCAATCCGGAGCGCGTCTCGATGCCCGATTTCGACATCGACTTCTGCCAGGACGGGCGCGACCGCGTCATCGACTACGTGCGCAACAAGTACGGCGCCGAATCGGTGTCGCAGATCGCCACCTTCGGCACCATGGCCGCGCGCGCGGTGGTGCGCGACACCGGCCGGGTGCTCGATCTGGGCTACAACTTCTGCGACCAGGTGGCGAAGCTCATTCCGGCGCAGCCCGGCCAGAGCGTGACGCTCGCCGAGGCGCGCAAGCTCGAGCCGCTGCTCGCCGAGCGCGAAAGGAACGAAGACGACGTGCGCGAGCTGCTCGCGCTGGGCGAGAAGCTGGAAGGCCTGACGCGCAACGTCGGCATGCACGCCGGCGGCGTGCTGATCGCGCCGGGCAGGCTCACGGACTTCTGCCCGCTGTACGCGGCCGAGGGCACCGCCAACGTGATCTCGCAGCTCGACAAGGACGACGTCGAGGCGATCGGCCTGGTGAAGTTCGACTTCCTCGGCCTCACGACCCTCACCATCCTCGACTGGGCCGAGCGCTACGCGCGCGAGCTGGGCGAGCGCGACTTCGCGCTCGATCGGGTGCCGCTCGACGATGCGGCGACCTACCGGCTGATCGCGGCCGGCAATACCAGCGCGGTGTTCCAGCTGGAATCGCGCGGCATGCGCGACATGGTGAAGCGCGCGCAGCCCGACCGCCTGGAAGACGTGATCGCGCTGGTGGCGCTGTTCCGTCCCGGACCGATGGACCTGATCCCCGACTTCATTGCGCGCAAGCACGGCAAGCAGCGCGTCGAATACCTCGACCGGCGTCTCGAGCCGATCCTCGGGCCGACCTACGGCATCATGGTGTACCAGGAGCAGGTGATGCAGATCGCGCAGGTCATCGGCGGCTACACGCTGGGCGGCGCCGACCTGCTGCGGCGCGCGATGGGCAAGAAGAACCAGGAGGAGATGGACGCGCAGCGCGACATCTTCGTCGCCGGCGCCGAGAGGAACGGCCTGGCGCGCGGCCGCGCCATGCAGCTGTTCGACCTGATGGCGAAATTTGCCGGCTACGGCTTCAACAAATCGCACGCGGCGGCCTACGCGCTGCTCGCCTACCAGACCGCTTACCTGAAGGCGCATCAGCTGGCCGCGTTCATGGCAGCCAACCTGTCGGCGGTGATGGACGACACCGACAAGGTGCGCCAGCTGCACGACGACGCGCTCGGCAACGGCCTCAGGATCCTGCCGCCGGACATCAACGCCTCGGGCTACCGCTTCACGCCGGTCGACCGCCAGACCGTGCGCTACGGCCTGGGCGCGGTGCGCGGCACCGGCGCCGCGGCGGTGGCGGCGATGGTCGAGGCGCGCAAGGCCGGAGCGTTCAGCGGGCTGTTCGAATTCTGCCGCCGCGTCGACAAGCGCTTCCTCAACCGGCGCGCCGTCGAGGCGCTGGTGCGTGCCGGCGCATTCGACGCGCTGCAAGCCGACCGCGCGCGGCTGCTGGCTTCGGTCGGCCGCGCGATCGAAGCGGCCGAGCAGGCGGAGCGCCGCAAATCGCAGTCCAGCCTGTTCGGCGAGGCGGACGCCGCGCAGACCGAGCGCGAAGCGCTGCTGGAGGCCGTTCCCTGGGACCTGAAACAGCGCCTGGTGGAAGAAAAAACGGCGCTCGGATTCAACATCTCCGGGCACCTGTTCTCCGTTTACGAACAGGAGCTGGCCGGACTGCCGCGACAGTTGCTGGGGCAGCTGGCGCCGGCCGAGCATCCGGTGTTGGTGGCGGGCATCGTGGTCGAGGCGCGGCCGCAGATGACGCGCCGCGGGCGCATGATGGTGGTCAAGCTCGAGGACGGCAGCGCGCAGATCGACGTCAATGTCTACAGCGAGCTGCTCGATCGGCAGCGCGAGCGCCTCAAGGCCGATGCGCTGCTGCTGGTGCGCGGCAGGGTCCAGCGCGACATGCTGACCGGCGGCATTCGCATGGTCGCGGAAGAGCTGCTCGACCTCGCCGCGGTACGGGCACGCTATGCGGCCAGGTTGCGCATCGCGATGAACGGACAGGCGGACGCGCAGCGGCTCGGGGAGCTACTGACACCGTACCGCGCGAGCGACGGTCCGGCTTGTCCGGTGGTGGTCCATTACGAGAACGGCAGCGCCAGCTGCGATGTCGTGCTCGGCCCGTCCTGGCGCGTGCGCCCCGAGGAGCGGCTGATCAGCGAGCTGCAGGCGTGGCTGGCGCCGGAGAACGTGCAGGTGATCTACGATACTCCGGCGTAAGGTCCGTGTGCGAAACGGATGATCCTTGCGTGCGACGATTCAGGCGTCGCGGCGTTCTTGGGGTCTGCATAATCTCGGCTTTTTTGCTCCCGATCGCACGGCGATCGGGAGCAAAAAAACCGAGACATGGGGAAAATCGAATTCGCACCGCGCCTGATTCGTCGCGCGGGTCGTTCCCGCTCAATTTCCCCACCGCGATTCGCAAGCCTGATGTCGCAGCTGGGCGGTGACGCAGCGATACCAGGCGTTCTGCAGCCGCTCGGCCGGATCGTAGCGCCGCTTCTCGGCGAGAAAGGCGGGCAGTTCCGGATAGCAGGCATCGAGCTGGGCGCGTGAAACCTCGGGCGCGGCGCTCACCGGGAACGAGCCGCCGCGGGCGATCGCCGCGGCATGGACCAGCCTGCGGATCTCGGCCGCGTGCACGCTCGCGCCGAGCGTCGCCCGCAGCTGCAGGTGCAAAGTGACGCTCGCCCATTCGCGCTTCGCCCAGCCGAGCGCGGACTCAGCGCCGGCCTGCAGGGGGCGCACCGCGATGCGGCGCAGCGCAAGGCGGCGCTCGGCCGCCAGCTCGCGAGCGTCCGCGAGAAAGCCCTCGACCTGATCCGGCGGCAGCAGGGATTGCACCTCAATGCCGCTACCCAGTTCGGGTCCCGGCAGTTCGAGCTCGATCGCCGGCACGGCATGCTCGGTGGCCTGCAGCAAGGCGTCGATGCGCAGCGTGACGCTGTAGATCAGGCCGAATACGCCCTGTCCCCCTACGACCAGGTGAAACAGCCGAGCCGGCGTGTTGCGATCGACGCGGCGCAGTTCCCCGTCCACCGTCACCAGCGCGATGGACTCGACGCAAGCCGAAAGCGGCGCGCCGTCCGGTCCCGCGGCGTCGGCCGAGATCGCCTGGCCGACGCTGGCAGGAACCCCACCGCAACCGGCCCAGGCGCTGAGCCGCTCACCCGCCGCGCCGAGGTGGACCGCGAGCGCGCGCCAGGTCATCGCGCCCTGCACCTCGAGCAGGCTTCGCTCGTCGTCCGTGCGCAGCACGCAGTCGAGGGCCGAGGCGTCCAGCGCGAGCGGCCGGTCGCGCGCCTCGCGCAGCGCGCGGCGCAGCTCGTCGGCGGAGCGCACCCGGATCCTGCGCGTGCGCAGCGCCTCGAGGGATGGGGCGGCCGGCAGGGTGAGGGTGGTGAGCATGGCGTTCTCCGGTTGGGCTTGGTTTGCGCCCGCATTGTGCGTCGTCCCCGCCCAGAAGCAATACGCAAATCGATAGTATCGGAAAGTGATACGATGGGTTCCATGCCGGTACGCAGCCGCTTCGTCGAGGCGCTGAAGAAATCGCTGCGCGCGCGCGGCCTGACGTACGCCCAGCTGGCGCGCCGGCTCGGCCTCTCCGAGCCGAGCGTCAAGCGCATGTTCTCGCGCGGCAGCTTCACGCTGGCGCGCATCGAGCAGATACTGCGCGTGCTCGAACTCGAGCTGTACGATATCGCGCGCCTGAGCCGCGGACATCCGGCCGGTCCCGCCGAGCTGACGCCGGAGCAGGAGTCCGTGCTGGCGCGCGACGAGCGCCTGCTGTCGGTTTTCTGGCTGGTGCTGAACGACCGGAGCTTCGAGGAGATCCTGCAGGAGTTCGCGATCGCCCGGGCCGAGCTGACGCTTGCGTTCGCGCGCCTGGCGCGCGCGCGGCTCATCGACTGGGGCCCGCGCGAGCGCGCGCGGCTCGCGGTGCCACGCGATTTCCAGTGGCGCGCCGGCGGAGCGGTGAAGAAGGCCTACGGCACGCGCGTGATGCAGGAATTCCTCGGTGGCCGCTTCGACGCACCGGGCGAACTGCTGCGCTTCGAGGCGCGCGACCTGTCGGCGGATTCGGTCGCGGTGCTGCGGCGCAAGCTGGAGCGGCTGATCGCCGAATTCAACGAGAGCGCCGAGGTCGATTCGACCCTGCCCGGGCGCAGGCGAACCGCCTTCGGCCTGCTGGTGGCCTGCCGGCCGTGGGAATTCTCGGTGATGATCGCGTTGAAGAAGCGCAAGCCCGCCGGCGCTCAGGCGGAGGGCAGCCGCTCGAAACCCGCGTAAGGACGGTCGAACCCGCCGCAGTCCGGCCGCGCCTCGAGCTGCGTCACGCGCGCAGCGGGCGGTCCGCGCCGCGCCCAGACCACGAGCCGCTCAACGGCGGCCCGAGGACCCTGGATTACCGCTTCGACGCTGCCGTCGTAACGGTTGCGCACCCAGCCCCTCACGCCGAGGCGCAGCGCTTCGGCGCGCAGTGCTTCGCGGTAACCCACGCCCTGCACGCGGCCGGAAACGTCCAGGTGCAGCGTGCAACTATCCGAGCGATCGGTCATTTTGGCGGGACTGGTGCGCAACGAGTATATGGCGACATAAGGAGAATCGAACCATCGACCGGGGTACTTTCCGCGACCATTGCACGTGGCGCGCGCGCGGCAGAGCGGACGCCGTCTTGCGAGATGGGGGAGGCAATGAGACTTCGCGATGCTGCAGGATTGGTGGCGCTGATGGGCGCGCTGCTGGGCGGATGTGCGCACGCGCCGGAACCGGCAAGACCCGCCGCGGCCGGGTCGCCGGCCAAGGCCGCGGGCTTCGCCACGATTCCGCCCAACAAGAACAGCGACCTCAAGCTGTATTACGCCGACGGCCGCACGATCAATGGCGCCGCGGCGCTCGGGCGCATGCAGCAGGACGCGGAACTGATCTTGTGGCTCGCGGGGAACCAGTTCTTCGCCATGGACGACGTCGTGCGCGCGTTCCAGCGACAGAATCCTGGCATGGACGTCGGACTGATCACGCTCCCACCCGGACTGTTGCTCACCGCGATCGAGAGGAACGGCTGGACCTACGGCGGCAAGGATTACCCCGGCCGTCCGGATATTTACGCCTCCGTCAATCTCGGCCATCTGGGAAAGCTCAAGCAAACGGGATTGATGAAAGACTATGCGGTTTACATGCACAACGAAATGGTGCTGATGGTGGCCAAGGGAAATCCGAAAGGCATCCGCGGCATCGCCGACCTGAAGCGCGCCGACATGCGCACCTCGATGCCCAACCCGGTGAATGAAGGAATCATGCAGTTCTACGGGCGCAAAGTGCTGGAGCGGCATGGCCTGTGGCAGCACATCGCCGGCGGCAAGGAGTGCTTTTCATGCCAGGCCACGATGAGTAACTGGTTCACGGCGGTGCACCACCGGGAAACGCCCGACCGCATCCTCGCGGGCACTTCGGACACCGGCATCGTTTGGGTGACCGAGGGCATCGAGGCGCAGCGGCAAGGCAAGGCCGTCGACATGGTGCGGCTGCCACCTGCGGACAGCCTGCGCGACGAAGTCGCATACGTGATCGGGGCGCTCAACGGGCCGCGCAAGGCCGCGGCCGATCGTTACCTTGCCTTCTTACGCACGCCTGCGGCACAGGCGGCCTACGCCAAATACGGCTTCGTGAACGCTTCGCCGCAGGCCTTGACGCCGCGGCCGATTCCGTAAGCCGGCGATATCCGGGCGACAGCGTGATGACGAGGCTGGTTGCAATCCTCTCGGCGGGCGTGGTGCTCCTGGCCGGGCTGTCCGGCGGCGCGTGCGCGCAGGACCCGGTCCGCGTCGTATACCACTTCGGCGAAGGGCTCGAGCAGGCCTCGCGCGGCCTGGAGTTCATCCGCAACCACCTCGAGGCCGACCCCAAGGCCGAGATCGTCGTCGTTGCCCATGCCGCAGGCGTCGATTTCCTGATGAAGGGCGCGAAGACCACCAAGGGCAACGAGTACCGCGCGGCGATCGAGGATCTCGATCTGCAGGGGGTGAAGTTCCGCGTCTGCGAGATCACGCTGCGCGAACGGGGGCTGCAGCACGACCGCTTCGTCCCGGAGGCGCGCTTCGTTGCTTCCGGAGTGGCGGAAATCGCGCGCCTGCAACGGCGCGAAGGCTACGCCTACATCAAGCCTTAGCGCCGGTACTGACCGCGGTGAGGATGCCCTGGATGATCGCGGCAGGCGTGGGCGGGCAGCCCGGCACGGCCACGTCCACGGGGATCACGTTGGCGACGCGACCGCAGCTGGCGTAGCCCTCGCCGAAGATTCCGCCGTCACAGCCGCAATCGCCGATCGCCACCACCAGCTTCGGCGCCGGCGTGGCGTCGTAGGTGCGGCGCAGCGCCTGCTCCATGTTGCGCGACACGGGTCCGGTGACGAGCAAGAGATCGGCGTGGCGCGGGCTGGCGACGAACTTGATGCCGAGTCCTTCGAGGTTGTAGTAGGGATTGTTGACGCCGTGGATCTCGAGCTCGCAGCCGTTGCACGAACCGGCATCGACGTGCCGGATGGCAAGGCCGCGCCCGAGCAGCGCCAGCACGTCGTCGTTGAGCCGTCCGGCGAGCTGGTACAGCGACGCATCGGGCAGCGGTGGCGGCTCGGTGCGGATCCCGCAGCGGGCAATCTGGCGCAGGAGCTTGTACATGGTCAGAGGTCCTGCCCGGCGTAGGACAGGTTGAACGACTTGTTGATGAGCGGGAAATCCGGAACGATGTTGCCGATCACGGCGTATTCGAGCGCCGGCCAGTTCTGCCACGACGGGTCGTGCGGATGGCAGCGCCGCACCGTGCCGCCGGCGCCCGCTTCCAGCGCGACGAGCACTTCGCCGCGCCAGCCTTCGATCCAGCCGATGCCGAAGGCGCCCGCCGCCGGTTGCGTAACTCCGGTGGACAGCGCCCCTTCGGGTAGCCGCTGCAGCATGAGACGCTGCAGGCGAAGCGATTCGAACGCCTCCTCGAACCGAACCACGATGCGAGCTGCGACATCGCCGTTGCGATGCGACGCGACGCTGGGCGGCAGCTCGTCATAGGGAGCGTGCCCGGGGTAGGCGCGAGCGTCGATCGCATGGCCGCTGGCGCGCGCCGCGAGTCCCACCACCCCCAGCCGCGCCGCGGTCCGCGGAGTGAGCCGGCCACAGGTGATGCAGCGGTCCTGCAGGCCGGCGTGATCGTAGTAGATCGCGCGCAGCGTGCGCAGCTCGTCTTCCAGCCGTTCGCCTTCGGCGATCAGCTGCTGCGCGCAGGCGGCATCGACGTCGCAGGCGACGCCGCCCGGCACCACGCGGTCCATCAGGTAGCGGTGGCCGAACGCGCGCGCATTGGCGCGCAGCAGGTCTTCCTTGAGCCGGGAGAACTGCGCCAGACCGAAAGCAAGGCCGCCGTCGTTGCCGAGGTAGCCGAGATCGCCGAGGTGATTCGCAATGCGCTCGCGCTCGAGCAGGAGCGCGCGCAGCCAAAGCGCACGCCGGCTGGGCCGAGCGCCGGCCATGCCCTCCAGCGCCATGGCATAGGCCCAGGCGTACGCTACCGTACTGTCGCCGGAGACGCGCCCGGCGAGGCGGGCGCCGTCGGCGAGCGTCATCGATTCGAAGCGCTTTTCGACGCCCTTGTGCTTGTAGCCCAGGCGCTGCTCGAGGCGCAGCACGCGCTCGCCGACGATGGAAAAACGGAAATGGCCGGGCTCGATCGTGCCGGCGTGGACCGGGCCTACCGGAATCTCGTGCACGCCGTCTCCCTCGACCGTCACGAAGGCGTAGCGCGCATCCCCCGCAGGCAAGCGGGTCGCCAGCGGTACGTCGCGCCGCAAGGGAAACGCATCCGGCTGCCAGGCGCCATGGCGCAACCAGCCGCGCGTGTCGGTCGTCCGGCCATCGGGTGCTGCGGCACGCACGCCCAGCAGATCGTACGCTGCCCGCTGCATGCGGGCGGCACAGGGAAAGACCGGCGCGAGATCCGGGTACTCCGGCGCCTGCGGCGGCAACGGCAGTTCGAGACAGATCAAACCCTCGTACGCGACCAGCAGCGCGCGCAGCGTGAATCCGGACCCGCGATCGCGCTCGTCGCTCGCCCACAGCGCGCCGAGCCGGCCGCCGCCGCGCGCAACCGCAGCGCATGCTGCAAGCCAGGCGTTCGCGTCCACCGACGCGCGCCATGCCGGAACCGCTCCGGGGAGGCGCACCAGCTCGATGCCGTCGATTTCCGGTGTCATCGGATCACCCGATCAGGCGGGCCGCCTGGCGATACCAGTCGGCCAGGAAAGGCGGCATGTACAGCCCGAGCAGCAGCACCATCGCGAGATGCGTGAACACCGGCACCAGGGCGGGCGAGTGCGGCAGGCGGCGCGCCGTGGTGTCGCCGAACACCATCGGCTGCACCTTGCCGAAAATGGATGCAAACGCGATGCCGAGCGACAACAGCAGGATCGGCGTCGCCCACGGCTGCTGCGCCATGGCACTCGTGAGGATCAGGAACTTGCTCGCAAAGACGCCAAACGGCGGCATGCCGAGGATCGCCGCGGTGCCCAGCATCAGGCCCCAGCCGACGGTCGGATTGACGCGCGCCAGGCCGCGAATGTCCTCCATCATCTGGGTGCCGGCTTTCTGCGCGGCGTGGCCCACCGCGAAGAAGATCGCGCTCTTGGTGAGCGAGTGCATGGTCATGTGCAGCAGCCCGGCGAAGCTCGCCACCGGGCCGCCCATGCCGAAGGCGAACGTCATCAACCCCATGTGCTCGATCGAGGAGTAGGCGAACATGCGCTTGATGTCGCGCTGGCGCGACAGGAAGCACGCCGCGACCGCCACCGAGAGCAGGCCGAAGCCCATCAGCAGCGTGCTTGCGAACGGGCGGCCGAGCGCCCCGTCGGTGATCACCTTGCAGCGGATCAGGGCATACAGCGCGACGTTCAGCAGCAGGCCGGAGAGCACCGCCGAAATCGGCGTCGGGCCCTCGGCATGCGCGTCAGGAAGCCAGTTGTGCAGCGGCACGAGGCCCACCTTGGTGCCATAGCCGACCAGCAGGAAAACGAAGGCGATCGACATCACGGTCGGCTCGAGCTGGTCCTTCACCGGGTCGAGATGGGTCCAGAGAAGCGACGCCGTGCCCGCGCCGAGGACCTTCTCGGCCGCGAAGTACACCAGGATCGTGCCGAGCAGCGCCTGCGCGATGCCGACCCCGCAGAGGATGAAGTATTTCCACGCCGCTTCCAGCGAGGCGTGGGTGCGGTACAGCGCCACCAGCAGCACCGTGGTGAGCGTGGCGGCCTCCATCGCGACCCACATCACGCCGAGGTTGTTGGTCGTCAGCACGAGCAGCATGACGAAGGTGAACAGCTGGTACATGCTGTGGTACAGGCGCATGCCGGCGCCGGTGACACGGCCATGGTCGCGCTCGATGCGCATGTAGGGGCGCGAGAACAGCGCCGTCGTCAGGGCGACGAACGCGGTGAGCGCCACCAGGAAGACGTTGAGCGAGTCGACGAAGAACTGCTCGCCGGCGAGCGTCACGGGGCCCTGTACGACGATGCGTGCGACGAGCGCCGCGGCGGCGAGCAGCGTCAGCACGCTGAAGGCCGCATTCAGCTCGGGGGCGCGCGCGCGGTGGCCGAACACGGCGAGCATCGCGGCGCCCAGCAGCGGGCTGCCGAGCAGTAACGCCAGTTCCCACGCCGTGAGCGCCGCCTCGAGCATCTTATTGCTCCTTCAGCCTTTCGAGGTGGCGCGTGTCGACCGAATCGAAGCGCTCGCGGATCTGGAACAGGAAGATGCCGAGAATCAGCGCGCCCACCAGCACGTCGAGGGCGACGCCGAATTCGACCACCATCGGCATGCCGTAGACCGCGCTGGTGGCGGCGAAGAACAGGCCGTTCTCCATGGCGAGGAAGCCGATCACCTGCGGCACCGCCTTGGAGCGCGTGATCATCATGAGGAACGACAGCAGCACGCAGGCGAGGGCGATGCCGAGCGTCGAGCGTGTCACGGTGCCGGCCAGCTGCGAGATCGGCAGCGCCAGGTTGAAGGCGAGGATCACGAGCACGATGCCGACCAGCATCACGCTGGGGATGTTGAGCAGGGTTTCGACGTCCCACTTCACCTCCAGCCTGCGGATCAGGCGGTGCAGGATCCAGGGCAGCGCGATCACTTTGAGCGCAAGCGTCAGCGCGGCCGAGCCGTAGAGGTGGTTCTGGCCGGTGAGCCAGGCGACCAGCATGGTCGACAGGAACAGCACGAAGCCTTGAGCCGCGAACAGGTTGATGAGCGAAAGTATCCTGCGCTGCGAGAGCATGGCAAAGGCCAGCAGCAGCAGGATCGCGGCGAGCAGGTTGACCAGCTGAGGGCCGTAGTGCAGCAGCATGCCTCAATGCTCCAGCAGGACGTGCACCAGCATGGCGAGCACTGCCAGCAGGAACGCGGTGCCGAGGAATTCGGGGGCGCGGAAAATGCGCATCTTGGCGCTCACGGTCTCGATCAGCGCGAGGCCGGCGCCGCCGAGCGCGAGCTTGACGAGCAGCACCGGCAGCGCCAGCACGATGCCCAGCCAGTCGCCGCCCTCGGCAATGCCCCACGGGAAGAACAGCGCCAGGCCGACGCACGAGTAGACGAACAGCTTCAGGCTCGCGGCCCACTCGATCATCGCCAGGTGGCGGCCCGAATACTCCAGCACCATGGCCTCGTGGATCATGGTGAGTTCGAGGTGCGTCGCCGGATTGTCGACCGGAATGCGCGCGTTCTCGGCGAGCGACACCATGGTGAAGGCGACTCCGGCGAACGCGAGGCTGGGGTGGATCACCAGCTCCCGATGCGCCAGCGTCTCGACAATGGTGGCGAGCGAACTGGAGCCGGAAATCAATGACGCGGTAAACAGCACCATGAGCAGCGCCGGTTCGGCGAGAAAGCCGACCAGCATCTCGCGCCGCGCGCCGAGCGAGCCGAACGCCGTGCCGATGTCCATGCCGGCCAGCGCGATGAACAGGCGCGCCAGCGCCAGCAGCCCCACCAGCGCGATGGCATCGGCCGCAGCATTGAGCGGCAGGTCGGTGCCCAGGGTCGGGACGATCGCCGCGGCGAGCGCGAGGCAGCCGAAGATGAGATAGGGTGCGAAACGGAACAAGGGGCTCGCGTTGTGCGCCAGCACGACCTCTTTCCGGAACAGTTTGGCGAGCACGCGGTACGGTTGCAGCAGCCCGGGCGCGCTCTTGTTCTGCAGCCAGGCGCGGCACTGATTCACCCAGCCGGTGAGCACCGGTGCGAGCAGCACCGCGAGCATCAGCTCGGTGAATTGGGCGGCGAAGCCGGCGGCGCTGATCATCGGGCGCTCATCGCACGAACAGCAGCAGCAGCAACAGGGTGACGAAGCTGTACGTCAGGTAGACCGAGATGCGCCCGCGCTGCAGCACCGTGACCAGCGACGTGACGCGGTCGACCGCGCGCGCGATCGGCAGATAGAGCCAGTGCCACAAGCGGTCATCGTGCACTTCGCGGAAAAACGGGCGCGCGTCCGAGGGTGCGGGCACTTGCTGCTCGATGCGGAAGAAGGGCTCGAATACCTGGCGCACCGGCTGGCCGAAGCCTTCCGCGGTGTCCTGCATGCGTGCGTCCAGATGCGGGAAGCCACAGTCCCATGGGCCGGTGCGCCGCATGCGGCCGTGATAGCGCAGGCGCACCGCCAGCCAGGCAATGCCGACCAGCGCCGCGATGCCTGCAAAGAACACGAGCGGGCTGTAGCTCGCGCGCTCGGGCTGGATCGGCGCCAGAAACAGCCACCCTTCGGCGAGGCTCGCCATGCCGAAACCGGTGAGCGCGCGCGTCACCGGGTCGAGCAGCCCGATCACGGCCGCCGGCACGAGCCCCAGCACGATGCAGGCCGCGGCGAGCCATGCCAGACCGACCCGCTCCCAGGCGCCCGCGTCGCGCGCCTCGGCAAGCTTGGGCTCGCGCGGCTGGCCGAGAAACACCACGCCGTAGAACTTGACCATGACGTATCCGGAAAGCGCCGCGGTGAGCGCGACGACCGCGGCCGCAACCGGCACCAGCATGTTGAGGTAGGAGTGCGGCAGGCCGGGCGTGAACAGAAACGCCTGCAGCAGCAGCCATTCGGAGGCGAAGCCATTGAGCGGCGGCAGGCCGGCGATCGCGATGGTGCCGATCAGCGCGCACCAGGCTACCCACGGCATGCGGTGCATCAGCCCGCCCAGCTTGCCCAGACTGCGCTCGTGCGTGGCGTGCAGCACCGAGCCGGTGCAAAGAAACAGCAGGCTCTTGAAGCAGGCGTGGTTGAGGCAGTGGTAAAGCGTTGCGGTGAGCGCGAGCGCGGCGAGCGTGCCCATGTGGAAGCTGCGGAAGATGAGGGTCAGGCCGAAGCCGGCGAAGATCAGGCCGATATTCTCGATCGACGAATAGGCGAGCAAGCGCTTCATGTCGGTCTGCACCGCGGCGAAAACGATGCCGCCCAGCGCAGAAAGCAACCCGGTGGCGAGCGCGATCACGCCCCACCACCAGTACACCGTGCCGATCAGGTCGAGAGTCACGCGCAGCACCCCGTAGACTGCGGTCTTGAGCATCACCGCGCTCATCAGCGCGGAGACTGGCGACGGCGCCGCCGGATGCGCCTCGGGCAGCCAGACGTGCAACGGCACCAGGCCCGCCTTGGCGCCGAACCCCGCGAGCGCGAGCAGGAACGCCGCGCTCGCCCAGCCCACCGGCCGCTCCACGCCGCGCATGCCGGCGAAGGAATAATCGCCGCTGCCGCCCTGCAGCGCGCCGAAGCACAGCAGGATCGCGATCGCGCCGACATGCGCGATCAGCAGGTAGAGGTAGCCGGCGCGCCGGATTTCGGCGTGGCGGTGGTCGCTGGTGACGAGGAAAAACGACGCCAGCGCCATCGTTTCCCAGGCCACCATGAAGAAATAGGCGTCATCGGCGATCAGCACCAGCGCCATGCTGGCGAGGAAGATGTGGTAGTAGAGGCATTGCAACCCTGGCGGCGTGCCTTCGCCGCGGCGGATGTAGCCCGAAGCGAACACCGAAATTCCGGCCGCAACCCCGCCCAGCAGCAGCAGGAAGAAAGCCGACAGCGCGTCGATGCGTGCGCGAAACGGCAGGTCCGGCAGCCCCAGCGGCAGCACGCGCGCCGTGGGCGACTGAAACAAGCCGTGCAGCGCGGAGGCGGCGAGCGCGAGTCCCAGCACGGCGCCGAGGGGAAACAGCAGGCGCCGGATCAGCCCCAGGTTGCGCGGCGCCACGAGGCCCGCCAGGCCGACGGCGAGCCAGAGGGTTGCGATGGCAAGCGTTAGGTCGAGCGTACCGCTCATTTCACCCGCATGCCGGGCTGCGCGCCGCTATCCGGCGAGACGAGAAAGATCCCGGGTCCGTCGTCGCCCGAGGCGGCGAGAATCATCCCTTCGGAGACGCCGAAGCGCATCTTGCGCGGCGCGAGATTCGTTACCATCACGGTGAGCCGTCCCCTGAGGGCTTCGGGCGCGTAGGCCGCCTTGATCCCGGCAAATACGGTGCGCGTCCCGCTGCCGATGTCGAGCGTCAGCCTGACGAGCTTGTCCGCGCCAGCCACGGCCTCGGCCTCGACGATGCGCGCGACGCGCAGGTCGAGCCTGGCGAAATCATCGATCGTGATCGCAGCGCTCACGGCCTGCTCTCTGGCGGCGTGCTGCTGGTGCTCGGCGTGCGTCTGCGGCGAGCGCGCCGCGGGCGCCCCTGCCGTCGGCGCGGGCGGCTCGAACAGCGCGTCGAGCTGCTTTTCGTCGACGCGCGCCATGAGATGCCGAAACACATCGATTTGGTGTCCTTCCGGAAGAAGCTTCTCGGCGTCAATCCACGTCAGCGGCGTTACTCGCAAGAATTTCTCCACCGCGTTTGCGAGATCGGGCAATACCGGTTTGAGGTAGACGGTAAGCAACCTGAATGCATTGATTGCGACAGAGCACACGACGTGCAGCCGCTCGGCATCTTCCGGTCGCTTCGCCAAATCCCATGGCTTCTTTTCATCAACATAGTGGTTGACTGCGTCGGCGAGCAGCATCACCTCGCGCAATGCTTTGCCAAATTCACGCGAGTCGTATAGAGCAGCGATTGCGGAAGCTCTTGTGTGCAGTTCGTACATCAATGAATCCGGTCTAAGTCCGCAACCGAATTCAAAAGTACCTGCCAATGAATGCAGTTTTCCGCCGAAATGCCTTTGCAAGAATGGAGCGCACCGGCTCGCGATGTTGACGTACTTGCCCACCAGGTCGCTGTTCACGCGCGCCAGGAAATCGTCCGGATTGAAGTCCAGGTCCTCGACATTGGCGTTCAACTTGGCCGCGATGTAGTAGCGCAGCCATTCCGGATTCATGCCGATCTCGAGGTAGCGCAGCGGGCTGACGCCGGTGCCGCGGCTCTTCGACATCTTTTCGCCCGAGACGCCGATGAAGCCGTGCACGTAGACGTGGTCCGGCACCTTGTACGGCGCGCCGGCGAACTTGAGCATCGCCGGCCAGAACAGCGTGTGGAAATAGATGATGTCCTTGCCGATGAAGTGGATCTGCTCGCTTTCGTTCAGGGTCTTCTCGAAATCCAGATTCCTTTTCGCGCAGTAGTTCTTCAGGCTCGCCAGGTAGCCGATCGGCGCATCGACCCAGCAGTAGAGGTACTTGCCCGGCGCGTCCGGAATCGGGATGCCGAAGTACGGCGCATCGCGCGAGATGTCCCAGTCGCCGAGCGCCTTGTCGCCTTCGCCCTCGAGCCATTCCCTGGCCTTGTTGAGCACCTGCGGCTGCAGGCGGCCGGGGTGCTCGAGCCAGCCTTTGAGGAATTGCCGGCAGCGGGGGTCCGACAGCTTGAAGAAGAAGTGCTCCGACGACTTGAGCACCGGCTTCGCGCCGGAGAGCGTGGAATAGGGATTGCGCAGCTCGGTGGGCGAGTAGACCGAGCTGCAGTTCTCGCAGGCATCGCCGTACTGGTCCTTGGCGCCGCATTTCGGACACTCGCCCTTGATGTAGCGATCGGCGAGGAACATCCCCTTCACCGGATCGTAGAACTGCTCGATCGCCTTCGAGTAGACGAGCCCCGCCGCCTTGAGCTTGCGATAGATGTCCTGCGACAGCGCGGTGTTCTCGGGCGAGTGCGTCGAGTGCCAGTTGTCGAAGCCGATATGAAAGCCCTGCAGATGGCTCGGGCGCTCCGCGGCGAAGCGCGCCACGAGCTGTTCCGCCGTCACGCCCTCGGCCTCGGCCTTGAGCATGATCGGCGCGCCGTGTGCATCATCGGCGCAGACGAAATGCACCTCGTGGCCGCACAGGCGCTGGAAGCGCACCCAGATGTCGGCCTGGATGTACTCCATGATGTGGCCGATGTGGAAGGAGCCGTTGGCGTACGGCAGCGCTGTGGTGACGAAAAGCCTGCGGCGGGACATCGGCGGAGAGGAAGCGGAGATCAACGATTCTAGCAAAGGCAGTAGGGTCTCCGTCGCTGGCGGGCGCACTTTTCGGTACACTTAGCCGCTTTTTCACCCGCACGGATCTCATGCCCATCAGCGAAGCAGACGCCCGGTCGGCGCTCTCGAAGCTCGTCGACCCGAACACCGGCAAGGACTTTGTCACCACGCGCTCGGTCAAGAAGCTGAGCGTCTCCGGCGACGCAGTGACGCTCGAGATCGAGCTCGGCTATCCGGGCAAGAGCCAGTTCGAGCCGATCCGCCTGCAGGCGATCGAAGCGCTCAAGGCTGCGGGCGCCTCCGGCGCCGCCGTCACGGTGCGCTCGCGCGTCGTATCGCACGCCGTGCAGCGCGGCGTGAAACTTATTCCTGCAATCAAGAATATTATCGCCATCGCGTCGGGCAAGGGCGGCGTGGGCAAGTCCACGACGGCCGCCAATCTCGCGCTCGCGCTCGCCGCCGAGGGCGCATCGGTCGGCGTGCTCGATGCGGACATCTATGGCCCGTCGCAGCCGACGATGCTCGGCATCACCGGCCGGCCCGAGTCGAAGGACGGCAAGTCGATCGAGCCGATGGAGGGGCACGGCCTGCAGGCGATTTCGATCGGCTTCATGATCGACGTCGACACGCCCATGGTCTGGCGCGGCCCGATGGTGACGCAGGCGCTCGAGCAACTGCTCAAGGACACGCGCTGGCGCGAGCTCGACTACCTGGTGGTCGATCTGCCGCCCGGCACGGGCGACATCCAGCTCACACTGGCGCAAAAGGTTCCGGTCACCGGCGCGGTGATCGTCACCACGCCGCAGGACATCGCGCTCATCGACGCGCGCAAGGGGCTGAAGATGTTCGAGAAGGTCGGCATCCCGATCCTCGGCGTGGTCGAGAACATGGCGCTGCATACCTGCCCGCAATGCGGCTTCGAAAGCCACATCTTCGGCGAAGGCGGCGCGGCGCGCATGTGCCAGGACTACGGCACCGAGCTGCTCGGGCAGCTGCCTCTCGACGGCGCGATCCGCGAGCAGGCGGATTCCGGCAAGCCCACGGTGGTCGCGGATCCCGACGGGCGCGTGGCGCAGATCTACAAGCGCATCGCGCGCCGCTGCGCGGTGCGCATCGCCGAGTCGCAGAAGGACATGACCGCGAAATTCCCGAACATCGTGGTGCAGAACACGTGACCATCAAGTCGGACCGCTGGATCCGCCAAATGGCGGCGGAGCACGGCAGGGCGTGACGCTGCCGCGGATCTGGCGTCTAGCAAGCAGGGCCGGCTCTTTTTGCAGTTCCATGATCTCGGGTTTTCGGGGTTCCCGAAAACCCGAGATTGAGGGAACCCGCAAGAGGCGCCGCCCGGAGATCTACGCCCTCACATACCTCACGAAATCGAACCGCGTGCCGTCGGCCGCGACCTGCGCCTGGCGATCGGTTTCCTGCCACTGGCGGCGGTCGAACTCGGGAAAGCGGGTATCCCCGGCGTAGTCGCGCTGGATCTCGGTGAGCAGCAGCGCGTCGGCCAGCGGCAACGCCGCGCGGTAAAGCTCGCTGCCTCCGATCACGAACGCGATCGCCTGATCCGCGCACAAGGCGAGCGCGGCTGGCAGCGATGGCGCCACACTCGCGCCCGGCGCCGAGTATCCCGCCTGCCGCGTGACGACGATATTGCGGCGCCCGGGCAAAGGCCTGCCGATCGAATCCCAGGTCTTGCGGCCCATGATCACGGCGTGACCCTGCGTCATGCGCCGGAAGTGCCGCAGGTCTTCGGGCAACTGCCACGGCAGCCCGTGCCCGGCGCCGATCACGCCGTTGGCGGCGACGGCGGCGATCAGGTAGAGGCTCGGCCGGCCCGCGGCGACAGGGCGCGCCGGCGGGAATAGAATTTGCTTCGTATCCATCGTGCGCTGACGGGGCAGATTATAGGCACCATGAGTTTCACCATGCAGCCGATCGCTTACCCGCGTTCGTTTCTCGCGCTGCTCATGACCGCGTTCCTGCTGGTCGCGCTGCCGCTTGCGGCGGCGCTCGCCTACGCCGCGTGGAGCATGGAGCGGCTGGCCAATCAAAGCCGCCAGGGCGTGTCCAACGCGACGCAGGCCGTGCGCGTCAGCCGCTCGCTCGCCGCCCGCGCCAGCGCCATCGAGCGCGTTGCGCGACAGCTCGCGGTGCAACCGGAAGCCGGGCTGCTTGCCGACCTGGCGCGCGCGCGCGCGAGCCTGGTGGAGGCAGTCGACGAACTGGCGCGTCTGCCGCTCGAGACGGAGCCGCGCGCGCTGCTCGATCGGATCGTCGCCGATCAGAATGCGCTGTACGAACTGCTCACCGAAAGCGATGCCCCCGTGCTCGACGCCGGCGTGGTTGCGGCCAGGGCGGAGAAGTTCGTCGGCGCCACCTACGAGATGGTGGTGAGCTGCCAGCAGGTCGCGGATCGCGTGATCGCGCAGTTGAGCGCGGATGCCGACGCGGCGCAGCGCCAGATGATCGTGCTGGTGCTGATAACGGCTGCAGGCGCACTCGCGCTGGCGATCGGCCTGACGCGCCTGGTCGCGCGACCGATCCAGCAGCTGGACGTGGCGATCCGCAGGCTGGGCAACGCCGAGTTCCACGAGCCGATCCGCGTGCATGGTCCGGAGGACCTGCGCACGCTCGGCGAGCGGCTCGACTGGCTGCGACGGCGCTGGCTGGAACTCGAGGCGCAGAAGAATCGCTTCATGCGGCATGTGTCGCACGAGCTGAAGACCCCGCTCACGGCGCTGCGCGAGGGCGCCGAGCTGCTGCACGACCAGACTGCGGGCCCGCTGGTGCCCTCGCAGCGCCAGGTCGTGTCGATCATGCGCGACAACAGCGCCAAGCTGCAGCGCCTGATCGAGGAACTGCTCGATTACCAGCGCGTCCTGCACGCCGCGGCGGTGCTGGAGACCCAGCCGGTGGCGCTCGACGCGCTGTTGCGGGAAGTGGCGCATTCGCACGGGCTGTCCGCGGCGGCGAAAGGCTTGCAGTTCGCGCTCGAGCTGCCGCCGCTGCGGCTGGAGGCCGACCGGGAAAAACTGCGCTCGGTGTTCGACAATCTGGTCGGCAACGCGGTCAAGTTCACGCCGCAAGGCGGGCGGGTCACACTGCGCCTGCAGGATCTCGGAAACGATGTCCTGGTCGAGGTTGTCGATACCGGGCCCGGCGTACCGCCGGAGGAACGCGAAACCATTTTCGATACTTTCTTCCGCGGGCGCGTACGCGGCAGCGCACGCGTCGAAAGCAGCGGCCTGGGGCTTGCCATCGCGCGCGAGTTCACCGAGGCGCATCGCGGTCGCATCGACTTGGTGGCCGGCGGACCGGGCGGCCATTTCCGCGTCCGTTTGCCCAAGCGCGCCGCAAGCCTGCAGGCCGAGGCCGCATGAGGGTCCTTGCCTGGCTATCGCTGTTGCTGGCTGCGGGCTGTGCCGCGCTCGGGCCGCCAAGCGAGACGGCGATCGTGCGCGACGCGGTGAATCTGGCGGTTGCTACGGCGAGCGCAGCGGAGGATGTGCGGCGACGCGAGCTCGGCCGCGCGGTGCAGGAATGCGAGCGCGAGCCGGGACGCATGTCCTGCGCCCGCCTGGCGATACTGCTCGCCACTCTGCCCGAACCGGAGCGCGACGACGCGCGCGCCAAAGTGCTGCTCGAGTCCCTGGCGGCGCAAGAGCCGCAGTCGGACCTCTCGCGCTTTGCGCAGCTGCTCGCGGCGAGCATCGCCGAGCGCCAGCGCTCGGCCCGGGAAGCGCGCGCCGCCGGCGAGCGCGCGGAGGCCAGCGCGCGGGCGATCGAGCAGCGCGCGCAGAGCATGCAGTCGCAACTCGAGGAACTGAAACGCGAGACGCGCGCCGGCGAGCAGCGCGAGGGGGCGCTGCGCAAGCAGCTCGAGACCTACAAGCGCGAGGTGCGCGCTAACGAGTATCGCGAGGAGACGCTGCGCAAGCAGATCCAGGCCCTCAGGGAAGCCGAGCGGAGTATGCTGGAGCGTGAGGAACGCCTGCCCGTCAAGCCGAGGTGAATCCATGAGTCCGTACCGACCGCGTGTCCTGGTCGTCGATGACGATGCCGACCTGCTGCAGCTGATCGCGATGCGATTGTCGGCGGCCGGATACGATGTAGCCCGGGTCGCCTCGGGCGAACAGGCGCTCGCGCAGCTCGCCGTGTCGCGACCGCAGGTGGTGGTGACGGACCTGCGCATGGAGGGCATGGACGGCATGGCGCTGTTCGATGCGATTCATCGCGAGTCGCCGACGCTGCCGGTGGTGATTCTGACCGCGCACGGCACCATTCCCGAGGCGGTCACGGCGACGCGGCGCGGCGTGTTCAGTTTTCTCACCAAGCCGTTCGACGGCAAGGTGCTGCTGGCGACGGTGGCCGAGGCGCTGCGCCTGTCGAGCATGCCCGCGGGCGACGCCGAGGACTGGCGCGCCGAGATTCTCACCCGCTCGGCGGCGATGGAGGCTGTCCTGGCGCAGGCGCGGCGCGTGGCCGATTCGGAGGCGAGCGTATGCATCCGCGGCCCGAGCGGTGCCGGCAAGGAGCTGCTGGCGCGCGCGATTCACCGCGCCAGCCGCCGCGCCGGAGCGCCATTCATCGCGGTCAACTGCAGCGCCATTCCGGAGGGGCTGCTCGAGTCCGAACTGTTCGGCCACCGCAAGGGTGCGTTCACCGGAGCCGTGGCGGATCGGCAGGGGCTGTTTCAGGCCGCGCACGGGGGCACCCTGTTTCTCGACGAGATCGGCGACATGCCGATGGCGCTGCAGGTCAAGCTGCTGCGCGCGCTCGAGGAAAGGGTGATCCGTCCGGTCGGCGCCAGCGACACGGCGCCGGTGAATGTGCGCATCATCACCGCGACGCACCGCGATCTCGAGGCGCGCATCGCGGCCGGCGAGTTCCGCGAGGATTTCTATTATCGTCTCAGCGTCGTCAAGCTGGAGGTGCCGCCGCTGGCCGCGCGCAGCGAGGACATCCCTCTGCTGGCGGGGACGTTCCTGACGCGCGCGGCGGAGCGTTACGTGCGGCCGAATCTGGTGTTCTCGCCCGAGGCCATGGAATTGCTGATCTCGGCGGCGTGGCCCGGCAACGTCAGGCAATTGCTCAACGTCGTCGAGCGCTCGGTCGTGCTTTCCTCGACCGAGATCATCCCGGCCTCGATCGTGCGCGAATCGCTGGACAGCGGCGCCGCAGTGCTGACGCCGCTGGACGAAGCGCGGCGGGCCTTCGAGCGGCACTACCTGGTGCGCATCCTGAAAGCAACCAACGGCAACGTCTCCCGGGCGGCGCGCCTGGCAGGGCGCAACCGCACCGAGTTCTATCGCCTGCTCGAGCGCCATGCGCTCGAGCCGGCGATGTTCAAGTCCAGCGCCTCGAGCGACACCCATACCGCTTAGCGAAGCGCCCACGGCGCGGGGGTTTTTGTCGTCCCTTGGCGACAGCTGGTCGCCCTTTGGCTAGCGCGGCTTAGCGCAATCGGCCGCCGCCGCCGTCGTCCTGCAGCGACAAATTCGCCGCGCCCGGCTGCCGGTTGCCGCTGCAACTCGTTGAATCAGCGGGGTGGATCATGGTGGCATGGCCATTGCTTTCTTTTCCATGCTGGGCGCTGGTTTGGCGCCATTTCCGACGAGGGTGCGAGACGGGCTGCTTCAGGATGGAGTCCATCAACTTCAAGCGGGACCTGTCCACTTTTCTCCAGGTGCTCGGCGGCGCCGCGGTGCTGCCGTTGATGCTGCTCGGAGTCGGAGGCACGATCTACAAGGCCCTGGCCCCGAACGGCTGGTTGAGCGTATTGCTTCGCAACGGCCTGCCGGACAGCTTTGCCGCAGCGAGCGCGCTTCTGGTGATGTGCGGTTTCGCCTGGCTGACGCGCGAGTGGCGCACGCCGCGAACGCGAAGCTGGGTCATCGATTCTCTGGTGTACGCGTTCGCCGTCGCCGGGCTGATGTATGCGGCGCAGCTGATCGCGAACGGGAGGCTGTGAACCGGACGCGCCGACGG
>Ga0156179_1189_pt1 | contig 23965 bp, 19 predicted proteins | sample RifCSPlowO2_12_FD_107832 | JGI IMG/M metagenome (GOLD analysis project Ga0156179, IMG submission 107832) | Betaproteobacteria bacterium RIFCSPLOWO2_12_FULL_67_28 | reverse complement strand
CGCCGCCCAGCGCGCGCAATTGCGGCGCGAGCTCGATACGACCCCTGCCGATATCGTGCGCGATGTCGAATAGGACTGCGATCGCCTCGGGCGTGTTGAAGTCATCGTCCATCGCAGCCTTGAAGCGGGCGGCGTAGGGCTCGCTCCAGTCGATCGGCGCGCCAAGCGCTGGCGCACCCTTGAGCGCCGTGTAGAGCCGCGTCAGGGCCTGCCGCGCCTCCGCGAGGTGCGTTTCCGCGTAATTCAGCGGGCTACGGTAGTGAGTCCGCAGATACAGGTAGCGCAAGCCTTCGGCGCCGACCAACTTGAGTACTTCGCTCTTGAGTACCTCACGGATGGTGAAGAAGTTGCCGAGCGACTTCGACATCTTCTCGTCGTCGAGGCGCAGGAAGCCGTTGTGCATCCAGTAGTTGACGAAGCGGCCGCGGTTCGCGCCTTCGGACTGCGCGATCTCGTTTTCGTGGTGCGGGAACTGCAGGTCCTGGCCGCCGCCGTGAATGTCGAAGTGCTCGCCGAGCAGCGTGCAGCCCATCGCCGAGCACTCGATGTGCCAGCCCGGCCGGCCCTCGCCCCAGCGCGAAGGCCATTTCGGCTCGCCGGGCTTGGCGCGCTTCCAGAGCACGAAGTCGAGCGGATCGCGCTTCGCGCCATCGATCTCCACCCGCTCGCCCGCGCGCAGCTCGTCGAGCGACTTGCCGGAGAGGGCGCCGTAGCGCGGGAATTTGCGCACCGCGAAGTTGACGTCGCCGCCCGCGTCCTGATAGGCCAGGCCGTTCGCCTCGAGGCGCCCGATCATCGCCAGCATCTGCGGCACGTAATCGGTGGCGCGCGGCTCGTGATCCGGCGGCTCGACGCCGAGCGCGGCGAGGTCCCGGTGCATGGCCGCGATGAAGCGCGCGGTCAGCTCAGCGATCGGCTCGCCGGCCTCCAGCGCCCGGCGGATGATCTTGTCGTCGATGTCGGTGATGTTGCGCACGTAGGTGACGCGGTAGCCGCTCGCGCGCAGCCAGCGCTGCACCATGTCGAACGCCACCAGCATCCGGCCATGTCCCAGATGGCAGTAGTCGTACACCGTCATGCCGCAGACGTACATGCGCACCTCGCCCGGGCGCAGCGGCACGAAGTCCTGCTTTTCCCGCGCCAGCGAGTTGTAGAGGCGTAGCATGGTCCGGGCTGCGGCGGGTTCGGGTGCTGCTGCTGGAAGCTCGATTGTGGTCGCGCAGGGCCTGGTCTAGAATCGCGCGGTCGTCGCAGGCCCCGGAAAAATCATAGCACGGTGCCGCCCGCGTCCGAGGCGCGCGCTGCGTCGAAGACAACCCCGTAGAGAGAACCGATGAAACTCCTGCAACTGCTCAAGCCTCTGGTCGCGCTGTCTGCCGCGGCCGCCGCCGGCGGCGGGCTCGCCGCCGATCCGCAGGTGGATATCCAGACCACGGCCGGCACCATTCGCCTCGAGCTGTACCCGGCCAGGACGCCGCAGACGGTGGAAAACTTCCTGCGCTACGTGAAGGACGCGCATTACGAGGGCACCGTGTTTCACCGCGTCATCGCGGGATTCATGATCCAGGGCGGCGGCTTCGATCGCAACCTGCGCCAGAAGACGACCCGCGAGCCGATCCGCAACGAGGCCGAGATGGGCGTCAAGGCGGGCCTGAAGAACGACACCGGGACCATCGCGATGGCGCGCACCGGCGACCCGCATTCGGCCACCGCGCAGTTCTTCATCAACGTCGCGGACAACGCCTTCCTCAACTGGGGCGACGCGCGCGACGGCTACGGCTACACCGCGTTCGGCAAGGTCGTTGCGGGGCTCGACGTGGTGATGAAGATCGCCAGGGTCGAGACCGGCCCGGCGGGCATCTTCCCGCGCGATGTGCCGCGCGAAACGGTGGTCATCGAGAAGGTGACGCTCGTCCCCGACAAGAAGTAAGGTGGCCCGCGCGCTCTTCATCTCCGACCTGCACCTGGCGAGCGAGCGTCCGGCGACCAGTGAGCGCCTGTTCCGCTTCCTCGAAGAAGAGGCGGCGCGCGCCGACGCGCTGTACGTCCTCGGCGACCTGTTCGAGTACTGGATCGGCGACGACGAGCTGGGCGCCTCCGGCGATCCGCTCGCGCGGCGCGTCGCGCGCAGGCTGCGCGAGCTGACCGACGCGGGGGTCGAGGTCCGGCTGATGCACGGCAACCGCGACTTTCTGCTGGGCCGCGAGTTCTGCGCCGCGAGCGGCGCGCAGTTGCTCGACGATCCGGCGCTCCTCCGCGTGGGCGGCGAGCCGACACTGCTGATGCACGGCGACACGCTGTGCACCGACGATCAGGACTACCAGGCTTGGCGCCGCACGGCCCGCTCGGGGTCCTGGCAACGCGAATTCCTCGGCCAGCCGCTCGCAGTGCGCCGCGAGACGGTCCTGCAAATGCGCGAAACGAGCAAAGCCGTGATCGGCGCCAAGCCGGCGCAGATCATGGATGTTGCGCCGGAGGCGGTGCGCGCGGCGTTTCGCCGCCATGGGGTGAGGCGGCTGATCCACGGCCACACGCATCGCGCGGCGCGCCACGAGCTCGAAGTCGACGGCGCGCGCCGCGAGCGCTGGGTGCTGCCCGACTGGTACGGGCCCGGCGGCTATCTCGTGGTCGACGAGGTCGGCGCGCGGCTGGTGGGTTTCTAAGCGAGGCCGCGCGCCAGGTCGGCCTCGAGGTCGGTCACCGCCTCCAGCCCGACCGCCACGCGCAGCAGCCCCTCGGAAATGCCGGCGGCCGCGCGCGCCTCGGGCGTAATGCGGCCGTGCGTGGTCGTCGCAGGGTGCGTGATGGTGCTCTTCACGTCGCCGAGATTTCCCGTGATCGAGATCAGGCGCGTCGCATCGACCACCCGCCACGCCGCCTCGCGCCCGCCCTTCACCTCGAAGGACACTACGGCGCCGCCGGCGCGCTGCTGGCGCATCGCGAGCGCGTGCTGCGGATGCGAGGCCAGTCCGGGATAGAAAACGCGTGCCACCTTCGGGTGCGATTCGAGCCAGCGCGCGAGTTCGAGCGCATGCCCGGACTGCGCGAGCATCCTCAGTTCGAGCGTCTCGAGGCCTTTCAGCACCACCCAGGCGTTGAAGGGCGACAGGCTCGGGCCCGCGGTGCGCAGGAAGGGCAGCATGCCTTCGCCCACGAGCTGCTTGGCGCCGCAGACGGCGCCGCCGAGCACGCGGCCCTGTCCGTCGAGGTACTTGGTGGCCGAATGGATCACCAGGTCCGCGCCCAGCTCGAGCGGGCGTTGCAGCGCGGGGGTGCACAAGCAGTTGTCCACTGCGAGCAGCGCGCCCGCCTGCCGCGCCACCGCCGCCAGCGCTCCGATGTCGGCGACTTCGATGAGCGGATTGGAGGGCGTTTCCAGAAACAGCAGCTTCGTGTCCGGTCGCAGCGCCGCCCGCCAGGCCGCCAGGTCGTTCGCCGGCACGAACGTGGTTTGCACGCCGAAGCGCCCGAGGATGCTGCTGAACAGCGTCACGGTCGATCCGAATACGGCATTGGAGCACACGACGTGATCGCCGGATTTCAGCAGCGACATCGCCGTCATCAGGATCGCCGACATGCCGGAGGCGGTCGCCAGGCAGCTCTCGGCGCCCTCCAGCGCCGCGAGGCGGGCCTGGAACATGGTCACCGTGGGGTTGGTGAAGCGCGAATAGACATAGCCTTCGTCGCCGCCGCTGAAGCGGCCGGCGGCCTGCGCCGCCGAGGCGAACACGAAGCTCGAAGTGAGGTAGAGCGCCTCGGAATGCTCGTTGAACTGGCTGCGCTGCTGTCCGGCGCGCACGGCAAGCGTGGCGGGCTGATCGGAGTTCGTCATGATTCCATCCCCACAGCCTGCGCCAGAAATGGAAAACCCGGCCTCGCGGACCGGGTTTCGACGGCACGCTTTAGCTGGATTTGTAACGCGCCCGCAAGCTGTGGCTCAAATCGGCGCGATGCGAGGGCACTATAGCAGATTCACGGCGTGGTGACGAGATTGAGATCGAGCTGGGCGGCCTCGTCCTCATCGAGGTCGCGCGCCGCGTCGCGCCGCGTCTCGATCGTATTCAGGTAATCGCTGGTGACGTCACCGGTGACATAGTGGCCGTCGAAGCAGGAGGCCTCGAACTGGGTCAGCTTCGGATTGATGCTGCGCACCGCATCCTTGAGGGCGTCGAGGTCCTGGTAGATGAGGGCATCGGCGCCGATCTCGCGCCCCACGTCCTGCTCGCTGCGGTGCGCCGCGATCAGCTCGGTGCGCGTCGGCATGTCGATGCCGTACACGTTCGGATAGCGCACCGGCGGTGCCGCGGTGGCGAAAAATACCCGCCGCGCCCCCGACTCGCGCGCCATCTGCACGATCTCGTGGCTGGTGGTGCCGCGCACGATCGAGTCGTCCACCAGCAGCACGTTCTTGCCGCGGAACTCCATCGCGATGACGTTGAGCTTCTGGCGCACCGAGCGCCGGCGCACCGCCTGCCCCGGCATGATGAAGGTGCGGCCGATGTAGCGGTTCTTGACGAAGCCCTCGCGGTAGGGCACACCCAGCCCGAGCGCCACCTGCAGCGCGGTCGGGCGGCTCGAGTCCGGGATCGGGATCACCACGTCGATGTCGAGGTGGCGGTAGTCGCGCTGGATCTTCTGCACCAGGCGCTCGCCCATGTTGAGGCGCGCTTCGTACACCGAGACGCCGTCGATGAGCGAGTCCGGCCGCGCCAGGTACACGTACTCGAAGATGCAGGGGTTGAGCGACGATTCCGGCGCGCACTGCTGGCTGTAGAAACCGCCGTCCTCGTCGATGAACACGGCCTCGCCGGGAGCGATGTCGCGCAGGAGGCGAAAGCCGAGCGCGTCGAGCGCGACCGATTCCGAAGCCACCATGTACTCGGTGCCCTGCTCGGTTTCGTTGTAGCCGATGACCGCAGGGCGGATGCCGTAAGGGTCACGGAACGCGAGCACGCCGTAGCCGGCGATCATCGCGATCACCGCGTACGCCCCGCGCACGCGCCGATGCACGGCGGAAACTGCAGCGAAGATGGTCTGCGGATCGAGCCGCAGCCTGACCGCCGCATTCTCCAGTTCGTGCGCCAGCACGTTGAGCAGCACTTCCGAATCGGAGTTGGTGTTGATGTGCCGCAGGTCCTGGCGGAACATCTCCTCCTTCAGCGCATCGGTGTTGGTCAGGTTGCCGTTGTGGCCGAGCACGATGCCGAACGGCGAGTTGACGTAGAACGGCTGCGATTCCGCCGAGTTGTACGCCGAGCCGGCGGTCGGATAGCGGCAGTGCGCGATCCCCATGTTGCCCGGCAGCGCGCGCATGTTGCGCGTGCGGAACACGTCGCGCACCAGGCCGCCGCCCTTGTGCATGTGGAAGCTCTTGCCCTCGGCCGTGACGATGCCCGCGGCGTCCTGGCCGCGGTGCTGCAGCAGCAGCAGCCCGTCGTACAGGAGCTGGTTTACAGGCGAACGGGCGACGATGCCGAGAATGCCGCACATGGGTCGGTCGCGAATTCCTTAGTCTGTGTGAGCCGAGGACCGTGCTGCCGTGAGACGCTCAATCATAGCGCAGCCGCTGCGCGAACGCCGGCGGCAGCAGCGGTTTGAGCGCCAGCGCTGCCTGCGCGAGCGACCCGCCGACGAGCGAATCGTGCCACGCCGGCTGTCGCGGCAGTCCGCTCAATCCGGCGAGCAGCGTCGCCGCCAGCACGATCAGCGCCCCCCGCGCCATGCCGAACAGCGCGCCGAGCAGGCGGTCCAGGCCCGCCAGCCCTACGGCGTGTACCGCTTTCGAAAGCAGCAGCCCGACCAGCGAGGTGACCACCAGGGAGCCGACGAAGATCGCGACAAACGCCGCCGCGAGGCGCAGTTCCGGGCCGGGAATCTGCTGCGGCATCACCTCGCCGAGCGGTCCCGCGAACAGGTTGGCGGCGAGAAACGCGATCACCCAGCCGAGGATCGCGATGACTTCGCGCACCAGGCCGCGCCAGGCGCCCCAGATCACCGAGGCGGCAAACACGCCGAGTACCGCGTAGTCGATCCAGGTCACGACTTGGCGAGCACTTTGCCGGGCTTCAGGCCAAGCCGCGTGAGTTGACGCTGCGCCTCGTCGGCGGCCTCGCGCGTGGCGTAGGGTCCTACACGCACGCGGGTCACGGTGCCTTTCGCAGTCGCCAGGGACTCGGTGTAATACGGCAGGCGAGCCTGCTTCAGCTTGCCGGTCAGTTCCTTCACTTTCGCCTGGCTGGCAAGCGCCGCTACCGGCACCACGAACTGCTCTGCGGCCGCCGGGTTCGGACTCGCCGGCGCCGCTTGCGGCGGCATGGGTTCGGACGGCTTCGGTGGCGGGACCGCTGCGGGCTTGGCAGCCGGTTTCTGCACTTCGGCTGCGGGCGCGGGCTCGACTGCCTTCGCTTCGGCATTGCGGGAACCCGGCGCGGGCGCCGCTTCGGGACTTGCCGCGGACTGGGCTCCGGGAAACCTGGGCGCAGCCTTGGGCGCGAAGTTCGCGTCATCCTCGCCCGGAATCCGCACGCTGACGGGCGGTGCGCTGGGCTTGGGTTCGGGGTCGAATACCATCGGCAGGATGATCGCGGCGAGCAGCACCAGCGCGATCGCGCCGACCAGACGGCGCCGACCGCGGCGCCTGAGCGTATTGACGTCCTGCGATTCAGCCATGGCTGCGCGGGTCCAGCATCGTGATCGCCTCCGCAACGGTCAGAAACGATCCGAAAACGAGAATTTTATCATCCTCGCGCGCCTCGCTCCGCGCCGCGGCGAGGGCGGCCGCGGGCGTCGCGTATTCCATCACCGGTGCCGTGACGCCCGAGGCGCGGACGACGCAGGCAAGCTCGCAGGCGCTCGTGCCGCGCGGCCCGCCAAGTCCCGCCACGTTCCAGCGCGTGATGCGCGGCGCCAGCACGCGCACTACGCCGCCGACATCCTTGTCGCGCAGCATCGCGAACACCGCGATGGTGCGCGCGGCATAGCCGCTGGCGGCGACGTTCTTCTCCAGCACGGCGGCCGCTTCGGGGTTGTGCGCGACGTCGAGGATGATCTGGGGTCGTCCCGGCAACACTTGAAACCTTCCCGGCAGACTCGCCTGCGCCAGCCCGCGCCGGATGTCCTGCATCCCCAGCGGCAACCGGGCGCGCAGCGTGTCGAGTGCCGCAAGCGCCCCGCTCGCATTACGAATCTGCACCGCGCCGCGCAGCGCCGGAGGTGCGAGTCCGGAGCGGCGAGTCGCGGGTCCCCAATAGCTCCACTGTCCCGCCTGTTCCAGATAGCCGAAGTCGCGCCCCAGGAGCATGAGCAGGCTCCCGATCCGCCGCGCCTCGGTCAGCACGCTCGCGGGTGGATCCGGATCGACCACCACCGCCGGCTTGCCCGGCCGAAAGATCCCGGCCTTTTCGCGCCCGATCGCTTCGCGCGTCTCACCCAGGTACTCGGCATGGTCCACGGCAACGCTCGTGATCACGGCGCAGTCGGCGTCGAAGACATTGACCGCGTCGAGCCGCCCCCCGAGGCCGACTTCGAGCACCGCCGCATCCAGGCGTTCCCGGGCAAACAGCCAGGCCGCTGCCAGCGTGCCGAATTCGAAGTAGGTCAACGGGACCTGCGCGCGGGCGCGCTCCACTGCGGCAAAGGCCTCGCACAACGCAGCGTCCTCCGCCTCGCGACCCGCTACGCGCACGCGCTCGCTGTAGCGCAACAGATGCGGCGAAGTGTAGAGCCCGACTCGGTAGCCGGCGGCGCGCAGCATCGCTTCCAGCATCGCGGTGACCGAGCCCTTGCCGTTGGTGCCGCCCACCGTGAACACCGGGCACGCAAGTGCGCTGTCATGCATGCGCGCCAGAACTTCGCGCACGCGCTCCAGTCCCAGGGCGATCGGCCGCGGATGCTGCCGCTCGATGAATTCGAGCCACTCGGCCAGGCTGCGCACGGTCACCGCCGCCGATTTGCGCGCGCGCCCCTCGTGCCGTTCAGGCGGCGCCGTCCGCTGGACGCCGCTGCAGCAGCGCCAGCATGCGATGCAGCTTGTCGCGCATCTGGCGCCGATCGACGATCAGGTCGATGGCACCCTTCTCCAGCAGGAATTCGGCGCGCTGGAAACCCTCGGGGAGCTTCTGCCGGACGGTCTGCTCGATGACGCGCGGACCGGCGAAACCGATGAGCGCCTTCGGCTCCGCGATCACGATGTCGCCGATCATGGCAAAGCTCGCGGACACGCCGCCCATGGTCGGGTCGGTGAGTACCGTGATGAACGGCAGGCCGCGCTCGTCGAGCTCGGTCAGCGCAGCGTTGGTCTTCGCCATCTGCGCGAGCGACAGAAGCCCCTCCTGCATGCGCGCGCCCCCGGTGGCCGTAACGCACACCAGCGGCAGCTTCTGTTCGATTGCAACGCGCACGCCGCGCACGAAACGCTCGCCGACCACCGAGCCCATCGAGCCGCCCATGAATTCGAACTCGAACACGGCGCACACCAGGCCGAGCGACTGGATCGCCCCCTGCATCACCACCAGCGCGTCGGTCTCGCCAGTCTGCGCCTGCGCCTCGGACAGGCGCTCCGGATACTTGCGCGAATCGCGGAATTTGAGGCCATCCACCGGCAGCACTTCGGCGCCGATTTCGAAACGGCCGTCGACATCGAGCAGGATGTCGAGCCGCGCGCGTGCGCCGATGCGCTGATGGTGTCCGCACTTCGGGCAGACATTGAGATTCTTTTCCAGGTCCGCGCTGTAGAGCACCGCGTCGCACCCAGGGCATTTGGTCCACAGCCCCTCGGGCACCGTCTTGCGCGGGCCGGTGCCGCGCTGGATCTTCGGCGGCAGGAGCTTCTGCAGCCAGCTCATCGGTCCAGGGCCTCGCGAATCGGCCGCACGAAGGCGCGCGCCCGTTCCACCACCTGCGCCGCCGGCACGCTCTCCAGCTCCTCGATCAGCCGGCTGGCGATCACTACGGCGTCCGCCTGCCCTGCAATGCGCCGCGCCGAATCGGCGTCGCGGATGCCGAAGCCGACCCCGATCGGCAACGACGTCGCGGCGCGGATTTGCGGCAGCCTCGCGAGCACGGCGTCGACATCGAGATGGCCCGCGCCCGTGACCCCTTTCAGCGAGACGTAATAGATGAAGCCGCTGCCGAGACGCGCCACCTCTTCGACGCGGGCGCCGGTCGAGGTCGGCGCGAGCAGAAAAATCGGATCGATGCCGTGACGCTTCGCAAGCGCCGCGAACGACTCGCACTCCTCGGGCGGGTAATCGACGACGATCACGCCGTCGACGCCCGCTGCGGCGGCTGCCGCGATGAAGCGCTCGGCGCCCATGGCTTCGATCGGATTGGCGTAGCCCATCAGCACGATCGGCGTCGTGCCGTCGCGGCTCCGGAACGAGCGCACCATCTCGAGCACGTCGCGCAGGCTGACGCCCTTGGCGAGCGCCCGTTCGGAGGCGCGCTGGATCACGGGCCCGTCGGCCATCGGGTCGGAAAAGGGCACACCCAGCTCGAGGATGTCAGCACCCGCCTCCACCAGGCCGTGCAGCAGCGGAACGGTGAGCGCGGGATCCGGATCGCCCGCGGTGACGAACAGGATCAGCGCCTTGCGCCGCTGCGCCCGGAACGACCCGAAGCGGGCCTCGATGCGCGACATCGTCAGAGCGTGATGCCCGACAGTCGCGCCACGGTAGGGATGTCCTTGTCGCCACGCCCGGACAGATTGACCAGCAGCAGCCGGTCGCGCGGCAGCGTCGCGGCAAGCTTGGCGGCGTAGGCGAGCGCGTGCGCCGACTCGAGCGCCGGAATGATCCCCTCGTAGCGGCACAGATCGTGAAATGCCTGCAGCGCCTCGGCGTCGCTCACCGCGACGTACTCGGCGCGCCCGCTGTCCTTGAGCCAGGCGTGCTCGGGGCCGACGCCGGGATAGTCCAGCCCCGCCGAGATCGAATGGGTCTCCGCGATCTGGCCGTTGGCGTCCTGCAACAGGTAGGTTCGATTGCCGTGCAGCACGCCCGGAGTGCCGGCACACAGCGACGCCGCATGCCTGCCGGTGGCAATGCCCTCGCCCGCGGCCTCGACGCCGATCAGTCTGACGCCCGCGTGCGGCACGTACGCATGAAATATGCCCATCGCATTCGAGCCGCCGCCGACGCAGGCGATCACCGCATCCGGCTGGCGCCCCGCCAGTTCCGGCATCTGTTCGACGCACTCGCGCCCGATCACCGCCTGAAAGTCGCGCACCATCATCGGATACGGATGCGGGCCCGCGACCGTGCCGATGATATAGAACGTATCTTCGACGTGGGTCACCCAGTCGCGCATCGCCTCGTTGAGCGCGTCCTTGAGCGTCTTCGAGCCCGACTCGACCGGCACGACCGCGGCGCCGAGCAGCTTCATGCGGTAGACGTTGACCGCCTGCCGCTCGATATCCGTAGCGCCCATGTACACCACGCATTGCATGCCGTAGCGCGCGGCAACCGTCGCGGTCGCCACGCCGTGCTGCCCGGCGCCCGTCTCCGCGATCACGCGCGGCTTGCCCATGTGGCGCGCGATCAACGCCTGGCCAACCGTATTGTTGATCTTGTGCGCGCCGGTGTGATTCAGATCCTCGCGCTTGAGGTAGATCTGCGCGCCGCCGAGCTGCTGCGACCAGCGCCGCGCGTGGTAGACCGGGCTCGGGCGCCCGACGAAATGCTTCAGTTCGTGACGCAGCTCCTGGTGGAAGCCGGCGTCGCCGCGGCAGTGATCGTACGCTTGGCGCAGCTCCGCCAGCGCATGCATCAGGGTCTCCGCGACGAACACGCCGCCATAGGGACCAAAATGGCCGCGCGCGTCGGGCAGGTCAACCATCTGCATTGCGGACCTCTCGAACGAAAGCGTCGATTCGCGACGCATCCTTGATGCCCTTGGCGGACTCGACCCCGCTCGACACGTCCACCGCCCAAGGCCGCAGACGCCGAATCGCTGCGGCGACGTTTTCCGGCGCCAGCCCGCCGGACAGCACCAGCGGCCGCTCGGGCTGCGGCGGCAGCAGCGACCAATCGAAACCGGTTCCGACGCCGCCGTATTCCTCGACCCAGGCGTCCGCAAGCCATGCGCTCGCCTCGGGAAACCGGCGCCAGTATTCTAGCAAATCGACCCTGGGCTTCACCCGGCAGGCCTTGATGTACGGACGGTCGAAGCCGCGGCAGAACTCCGGCGCCTCCTCGCCATGGAATTGCAGCATGTCGGGGCGCACGATCTCCAGCACGCGCTCCACCTGTTGGCGCGCCGGATTGACGAACAGGGCGACCGAAGTGAGGAACGCCGGCGCCGCGCGCCGCAACGCCTGCGCCTGGTCGAGCGTCAGGCAGCGCGCGCTGGGCGCATAGAACACCAGTCCGAACGCATCGGCGCCTGCGGCCGCCACCGCGTGCAGGTCTTCGCGCCGCGTGATGCCGCAGACCTTGATCCGCGTTCTCATGCGTCGGTCGGCAGCGTCAGCGCGTGCGGCCGGCTACCCGGCAATTCCCAGCAGCTCTCGTATTGCACCGCCTCGAGGTAAAGGCCCTCGGGGGAAAACGTGGGCGCGGCGCGCGCGCGCTCGCGCGACTCCAGCACCTCGCGCACCCAGCCCGGCGGGTGCTTGCGCCGCCCTACGTAAATCAGCGTGCCGACGAGATTGCGGACCATGTGGTGCAGAAACGCGTTGGCGCGCAGCACGAAATCGATGCGCTCGCCGCGCTGCTCGATGTCCAGCGCCTGGAGCGTGCGCACCGGAGTGCCCGCCTGGCACTCGGCCGAGCGGAACGCGGAAAAATCGCGCGTGCCGAGCATCAGTTCCGCCGCCGCGCGCATCGCCTGCACGTCGAGCGGCGCATGACACCAGCCGACATGGCGCGCGGCGAGCGCAGGACGCACCGCGCGATTGAGCAGCACGTAGCGATAGACGCGCGCGCGCGCGCTGTAGCGCGCGTGAAAGTCGGCCGGCACGCTGCGCGACCAGAGCACGGCCACCGAGCCGGGCAGCACGGCGTTCACGCCGCGCACCCAGGCACTTTCCGGGCGCGAGACCGCGGTATCGAAATGCACCACCTGCCCGAGCGCATGCACGCCGCGGTCGGTCCGGCCGGCGCAGGTCACCGCCACGCGCTCGGTTGCGATCGCCGCCAGCGCAGCTTCGAGCGCGTCCTGCACCGTGCCGCCGCCGGGTTGCGTCTGCCAGCCGAGAAAGCGGCTGCCGTCGTACTCGATGCCCAGTGCGATTCTCATGGTCAGAAATGACGAAGCCGCGGGCGCTCGCGCGCCGCGGCTTCTCCGGCCTGCCGCCAGTCGGGCGCTATCCCAGCTTGGCGAGCATGCGCTTGGCTTCCTCCTGTTGCGCCGCGTCGCCCTCGGTGAGCACCTCGTTGAGCAGCTCGCGCGCCCCGTCCTTGTCGCCCATTTCCTCGTAAGCCTTGGCGAGGTCCAGTTTGGTGGCGACTTCCTGCCACTTCGCACCTGCAGCCGGCTGCGCCTCGCCCGGCGCACCCAAGTCCAGGCTGATGGAGGAGATATCCGGCGCCGGCGCTGCCGCCGTCGCCGGCTTGGTCTCGCCGAGATCGAAATCGAGGTTGAAATCGAGCGAACTCGGAGCCTCCTCCGGCGCCGGGGCGGCTGGCGCCGGCTTCGCTGCCGGCGTTTCCTGAGTTACGGCGCCAATGTCGAAATTCATCCCGCTGCCGGCCGCCTGCATATCCGCGGCGCTGAGCACGACGGTGTCGCCCGGCTTGAATTGCGGTGGCGCTTGCGTCTCGGCCGTAGACGCTCCGATATCGAAGTCCACCGAGCCGGGCGCTGGCGCGGACGCGGGCGCGGATGCCGAGCCGCCGCCGAGATCGAAATCCACCGTGGGTGAGGCGCTCGCCGGCTGCGCCGGCGTTTCGTCGCCTTCCGCGCTCCGCGTGCCGTAAAGGCCGTTCTCCGGATCGATGGAACGGCCCTGAGCCCTGGCCTTTTGCCATTCCGGGCCGGAACCGCCGCTCAGGCTCTTCACTTTCACCGCGGTTTTCTCGAATGATGCCGAGTCGCGCCGCTGCGCGTAGATGTCGAGCAATTTGGCGTGTACCACAAGCCGGTTCGGATCGCTTGCAAGCGCGTCCTTCAGGATCGTCTCGGCCTGGGCATCGCGGCCATAGGCGAGGTAGACGTCTGCCTCGGCAATCGGATCGACCTCGTCGGCAGCAGCGGTTGCCGCCGCAGCCTGCACCTGGGCCAACGCCGCTTCCGCGGCCGACTTGTCGGGCGCGGGGGCAGCGCGTGCCGCCTCCGATGCTGCCGAATCCGCAGCGACGGCGCTGAATCCGCCGCCGCGCGACTGCGCCGATTTCTTGCGGCGCCAAGCCCATGCGCCATAGCCAGCCAGCAGCACGACCACGCCGCCCAGCCCGCCAAGCGCCAGGGGATTCTCGATGAACTCGTCGACCAGGCTGGGCGGCGGAGGTGCCGCCGCCGCTTTGGCCTTGACCGGTTCCGTCGCCGGCTTGGGCGCCGGGGGCGCCACCGGCTTCGGTTTGGCTGCTTCGGCGACGGGCGCAGGGGCTGCCGGCTTGGGCGCCTCTGCCACTGGCTTGACCGGCTCGGGCGCAGGCTTCGGCGCCGGCGGCACCGGTTTCGGTGCCTCCACCGCCGGCGCGACGGCCGCCTTCTTCTCGAGCAGCGCCAGCTGCTGGTTCTTCATTTCAACCAGCTTCTTCAGGTCGGTGAGCTGCTTCTCCAGATCGGCAACGCGCGACTGCGACTCCTTCAGCGCCCGGTTCAGCGATGCTTTGTCGTCTTCTGCGGCGGCGCGCGACGCTGGCGCTGCGGCCTTTGCGCTGTCGAGTTTCGACAGCTTGATCTGGTCCTTGGTGTCCCTGGGTGAAGGCTCCGCCGCTTTCGGCGTGATGCGCCCGGGCACCGCTCGCTCCACCGGCGCCGCAGGCTTGGCGGGCCTGGCGGCGACCGAGGCACCCAGATTGCGCCGGTACTCGTCGAACCCCACCTGCTGCGCGCGCACCATGCGTGTCGCTTCTGCCGGGCTGATGGAAGCCACCGCAGCACGCTCCGGAATCTTCAGGACATGGCCGCTGCGCATCAAGTACATGTTCTTGCGTATGAAGGCGCTCTGGTTGCTCTGATAGAGCGCCACCAGCATTTGATTCACCGAAACACCATCGGGCTTATTCTCGCGCGCGACCTTGCTGAGCGTGTCGCCCTTCTTGACCTGATAGGTACCGGTTCCCGCGGCTTGCGCTCCGAGCGGTTTGGTTTCGACCGCCGGTGCAGCCGGCACGGGTACCGGCTCGGGTTTGGCGATCACCGGGGCCGGCGGCGCGGGGGCGGCGGCGACCGGCTGCGGTGCCTTGTATTCCGTAGGATCGAGCAGGAACGTGTACTCGCGCACCAGCCGCCCGGTCGCCCACTGCAGCTCGATCAACAGTTCTACGAACGGCTCGTTGATCGGCTGGGTGGAGGTCAGGCTCAGCACCGGCTTGCCGTCGCGTCGCTCCACGGCGACCTGGACGCTGAGCAGGGCCGAATTGAACTCGATGCCGGCCAGGCGGAACGCCTCCGGAGAGGCGATGCGTGCGGTGAGCGCGTCGGCCTCTCCCGCCTGCAGCGACACGACGGCGACTTCCGCGCGCAGCGGCTGGCCGATCGCGGACTGAACCGTCAGCCGCCCCAAGCCTGCGGCATGAGCCAATAGCGGCAGCAGCAGGCACGCGGCCAGCGCCAGCCGGAATGCGGTGACCGATCTAGGCACGAATTCCACCCTGAGTCGTTCTTTTGGGATTGAGAACCATAACATCATGGGATTAGCCCTGCAAGCTGAGAGATTTTCTCGCTTTGCACGGCTTTCCTCGCGCCAGCGCAGGGAATTTTCCGACGCAGCGTTCAGCTCCGCACCCCCGCGTCGAGCAGAATATGAAGCATGCGGCGCAACGGCTCCGCCGCGCCCCACAACAGCTGGTCGCCTACGGTAAAGGCCGCGAGGTACTCCCCGCCCATCGGCATCTTGCGCAACCTGCCCACCGGCACCGACAGCTTGCCGCTGACCGCGGCCGGAGTCAGTTCGGCGAGGCTTTCTTCGAGCCGGTTGGGCACCACTTTCGCCCATTCGTTGGCTTCCGCGATCATCCCCTCGATCTCGTCGAGCGGCGCATCGCGCTTCAGTTTCACCGTCAGCGCCTGGCTGTGGCAGCGCATCGCGCCAACGCGCACGCAGATGCCGTCCACCGGAATCGGGCGCTCGCTGCGGCCGAGGATCTTGTTGGTTTCGGCCTGCCCTTTCCACTCTTCACGGCTCTGGCCGTTGCCGAGGTCCTTGTCGATCCAGGGCAGCAGGCTCGCCGCCAGCGGCCGGCCGAAATTCTGCTGTGGCATGCGGCCGTCACGCAGGGCCTCGGTCACCCGCTGATCGACGTCGAGCGCGGTGGCGGCGGGATCCGCGAGCGTGGCCCTGGCCGCATCGCCGAGATAGGCCATCTGTTCGGCGAGCTCGCGCATGTTGGCCGCACCGGCTCCGGAGGCGGCCTGGTAGGTCATGCTCGTCATCCAGTCGACGAGGTCGTTCTGGAACAGGCCCGCCAGTCCCATCAGCATCAGGCTCACGGTGCAATTGCCGCCGATGAAGTCCTTGCGGCCATCGCGCACCGCGTCCTGGATGAGCGGCAGATTCACCGGGTCGAGAATGATGACCGAATCGCCTTTCATCCGCAGTGCGCTGGCGGCATCGATCCAGTAGCCTTTCCAGCCCGCCGCGCGCAGCCGTGGATAGACGTCGTTGGTGTAGTCGCCGCCCTGGCAGGAGACGATCACCGCAAGCGCCGCCAGTGCGTCCACGTCGCGCGCATCGCCAACGGCCGGAGTGTCTCGTCCGATGTCCGGTCCCCTGCCGCCCGCCTGCGAGGTGGAGAAGAACACCGGCTCGATCTGGGCGAAGTCGCGCTCTTCGCGCATGCGCTGCACGAGCACCGATCCGACCATGCCGCGCCAACCGACGATGCCTGCCCGCAACATCCCTGGCTCCTCAGCTCACAGTCTCGCCGCCACCGCCGCCCCCATCTCGTCGGTGCCGACCTTTTTCGCACCCGCAGTATATATGTCGGCCGTGCGATAGCCCTCGCGCAACACCTGCGCCACCGCGCGCTCGACCCGCGCGGCAGCATCCGGGCGCGCGAGCGAGTAGCGCAGCATCATCGCCGCCGAAAGAATGGTCGCGAGCGGATTGGCGACGCCGTGGCCCGCGATATCAGGCGCCGAACCGTGAATCGGCTCGAACAGGCCCTTGCCGCTCGCATCGAGCGAAGCCGAGGGCAGCATGCCGATCGAGCCCGTGAGCATCGAGGCCTCGTCGGAAAGGATGTCGCCGAACAGGTTTCCGGTGACGATGACATCGAACTGCCCTGGATTGCGCACCAGCTGCATCGCGCAGTTGTCCACATACATGTGCTGCAGCTCGAGGTCCGGATAGTTCTTCGCTTCGGCGCTCACCACCTCGCGCCAAAGCTGCGAAGTCTCCAGCACGTTGGCCTTGTCCACCGAGCAGAGCTTGCGCTTGCGCTTTCTTGCCGCTTCGAACGCTACGCGCGCAATGCGCCGGACCTCGCTTTCGCGGTAGCGCATCGTATCGAAGCCCTCGCGCTCGCCAGTCTGCGTACGGCGGATTCCCTTCGGCTCGCCGAAGTAGATGTCGCCGGTCAGCTCGCGCACGATAAGGATGTCGAGCCCGCTGACGATTTCGGGTCGCAGTGCCGAGGCCGACGCAAGTTCGGCGTGCACCTGGGCCGGCCTCAGGTTGGCGAACAGGCCCAGTTCCTTACGCAGGCCGAGGATCGCCTGCTCCGGCCGCTTGGCGCGCTCAAGCCGATCGAAGCGCGGATCGCCCACGGCGCCGAAAAGGATGGCATCGGCCGCCTTGGCCAGAGCGAGCGTTGACGGCGGCAACGGATCGCCCGCCGCCAGATAGCCGGCGCCTCCCACCGGGGCCTGCTCGATCTCGAGCGGCAGCGCGAGGCGTCGCAGCACCAGCAAGGCCTGCGCCACGATCTCCGGGCCAATGCCATCGCCCGGCAGGACGGCGATTTTCATGGCCGCTAGCGGTACAGCCAGGGGTGGCGCTGGCGGCGATTCGCCTCGAACGCGCGGATGGTGTCGGCGTGGCGCAGCGTCAGGCCGATTTCGTCGAGTCCGTTCAGCAGGCAATGCTTGCGGAACGCATCGACCTCGAAGCGCATGACCTTGGCGCGGTCTTCGGTCGCGACGGCCTGCGCGGCGAGATCCACCGTGAGGCGGAACCCTGCGAAAGCCGCGCAGTCGTGAAACAGCGCGTCCACCTCGGCTTCGCTCAGCACCACCGGCAGCAGGCCGTTCTTGAAGCAGTTGTTGAAGAAGATATCGGCGAACGAAGGCGCGATGACGCAGCGAAAACCCGCGTCGAGCAGCGCCCAGGGTGCGTGCTCGCGCGAGGAGCCGCAGCCGAAATTCTTGCGCGCCAGCAGGATGCTCGCGCCGCGGAAGCGCGGCTGGTTGAGGACGAACGCCGGATTCGGCGCCCGCCGCGCCGGATCCGTGCCGGGCTCGCCGGGGTCGAGGTAGCGCCAGGCATCGAACAGGTTGGGCCCGAAACCCGAGCGGTGGATCGACTTCAGGAACTGCTTCGGGATGATCTGATCGGTGTCGACGTTCGCGCGATCGAGCGGCGCGACGAGCCCGTTGAGGACCTTGAACGGCTCCATCACCGCCACCCGCGGATGTCGACGAAATGCCCGGCGATCGCCGCGGCGGCGGCCATCGCGGGCGAGACGAGGTGGGTGCGCCCGCCGTTGCCCTGGCGGCCCTCGAAGTTGCGGTTCGAGGTGGAGGCGCAGCGCTCGCCCGGCTCGAGCCGGTCGGCGTTCATCGCGAGGCACATCGAGCATCCCGGTTCGCGCCACTCGAAGCCGGCCTCGCGGAACGTCCGGTCCAGTCCTTCGCGCTCCGCCTGCGCCTTGACCAGGCCGGATCCCGGAACCACCAGCGCGAGCCGGATGCCGGGAGCCACGCGCCGGCCCTTCACCACCGCGGCCGCGATGCGCAGGTCCTCGATGCGCGAATTGGTGCACGAACCGATGAAAACCTTGTCGAGCCGGATGTCGGTGATCCGGGTGCGCGGACGCAGGCCCATGTATTGCAGCGCGCGTTCCATGCCTTCGCGCCTCTGCGCGTCCCTTTCCTTCTCCGGGTCGGGCACCGCGTCGTCGACCGGAACCACCATCTCGGGTGAGGTGCCCCAGGTCACCTGCGGCCGGATTTCCTCCGCACGAAACGAAACTTCGCGGTCGAAATGCGCGTCCGCTTCGCTTTTGAGAGTCCTCCAGTAAGCGGCCGCCGCGTTCCAGTCGGGACCGGCCGGCGCGAACGGACGCCCCTTGACGTATTCGATCGTCGTTGCGTCCACCGCCACCATCCCGGCGCGCGCCCCGGCCTCGATCGCCATGTTGCACACCGTCATGCGCCCTTCCATCGACAGGCCGCGGATCGCGCTGCCGGCGAATTCGATCGCATGTCCGCTGCCGCCCGCAGTGCCGATGCGGCCGATGATGGCGAGCACCGCGTCCTTGGCGCTCACGCCGCGCGCCAGCGTGCCCTCTACGCTGACGCGCATGTTGCGCATCTTCCTGGCGATCAGGCACTGCGTGGCGAGGACGTGCTCGACCTCGGAAGTGCCGATGCCGTGCGCAAGGCACGCGAACGCCCCGTGCGTGCTGGTGTGCGAATCGCCGCACACCACGGTCATCCCGGGCAGCGTCGCGCCCTGCTCCGGTCCGATCACGTGCACGATGCCCTGGCGCCGGTCGAGAAACGGGAAGTACGCCTTGGCGCCGAACTCGCGGATGTTCGCATCGAGCGTCTCGATCTGGATGCGCGAGGTACGGTCGGTGATGCCGGCGATGCCGTGCTCCCAGCCGGTGGTCGGCGTATTGTGATCGGCCGTCGCCACGACCGACTCGATGCGCCAGGGCTTGCGCCCGGCGAGTTTCAGTCCCTCGAATGCCTGCGGGCTCGTGACCTCGTGCACCAGGTGGCGGTCGATGTAGAGCAGCGCCGTGCCGTCGTCCTCCAAGTGCACGAGGTGTTCGTTCCAGAGCTTGTCGTAAAGGGTTTGGCCTGACATGGTCGGATGCGGCCGATTTTATCGCAGCGCAATGCGGCCGCGCGTGCGCCGCGCCAAGACCTTCGACGCCGTGTGGGTTAGCGGCGCACCTCGCGATACAACGGTAGCACGCGCTTCATGCCGAGGGCCCTCGAGGTCACAAGCGCACCTTCCAGGCGATCAGCACCGCGCCGGCGACGGCGAATCCGCCGCAGAGCGTGAACGTCAGCTCGGGACCCAGGGCGCCCCAGCTCCAGCCGGCGAGCAGCATGCCGGCGGCACCGCCGAGCCCGTAGGACAGGCTCGCGTAAAGTGCTTGTCCCCGCACCGCGAGCGCCCCGCTGAACAGCCGGTGCACCGCCGCCACCGCAGCGCAATGAAACGCGCCGAACGTCAGCGCATGCAGCAACTGCGCCGCAGCAAGCAGCGCCAGCGAGCCGACGCCCCAGCCGATGGCGACGAAGCGCACTGCAGCGGCAACGAAACTCGCCAGCAGCAGCGCACGCAACGTGAAGTTGCGAAACAGCAGGGGCAATCCCAGGAACAGCGCGATCTCGGCGACCACGCCGAGAGTCCATAGCATCCCGACGGCCGATTTCGAGTAGCCGGCATCGACCAGATAAATCGAATAAAAGACGTACAGCGCGCCGTGCGCTACGCTCATGCAGAAACAAGCCGCGAGCAGCGCCCGCACGCGCGGCTCGCGCAGCACGCGTGTCAGAGAGGGCGCGCCAGGCTCCGCCGGCGCGGTGCGGACCTGCGGCAATGCGAGTGCGCTCAGTGCGGCGAGCGCCATCAAGGCCGCGACGATCGGCAACAGCACGGCGACGGGCTGCCGGTCGAGCAGCGCGCCGACCGCGAGCACGCTGGCGATGAATCCGACCGAACCCCACAGCCGCACCGGCCCGTAGCGCTCGGTGCGCGCGCCCAGCACGCTCAGCGTCGTCGCATCGACGAGCGGCAGGATCCCGGAGGTGAAGAGCGCCGTCACGGCCACCAGCGCGGTCACCGCCTGCAGGCTGTCGGCCTGCATCAGCAAGGCGAGGCCGAGCGCCGCGAGCAGCGACGACAGCGCGACCAGGCCAGGGCGCCCGCCGGGGAACCGCGCGCCCCACAGGTCGGCGACCCAGCCCCAGGCGGCCGGCGCGACGATGCGCACCAGCTGCGGCAGCGCGAGCACCGCGGCGATCTCGGCGGGCGCGTAGCCGCGCGCCTCGAGCCACAGCGAAAAGTACGCCACGAACGCGCCGAGGTGGCAGAAGTAGGCGAAGTAAAAACCGGCCAGCCGAAGCATCGCAATCCCGTGCGCCCGATGTTACACAGGCGGCACCGGCGGCCGTGCTATAAACGCGCGCCATGCTGCAGCACACGCCGCCGCGCGCAGCGTTCTACGCGCTGTTCATCGCCTCCGGATTCGCCGGCCTCATCTACGAATCGATCTGGACGCATTACCTGAAACTGTTCCTCGGCCACGCGGCGTATGCGCAGTCGCTCGTGCTGGTGGTCTTCATGGGAGGACTTGCCGCGGGCAGCGCGCTGCTCGCCCGCGTGTCGACGCGGCTGCGCAATCCGCTCGCCGGTTACGCGCTGGTGGAAGCGCTCATCGGGCTTTGCGCGTTCGGCTTCCACGAACTGTTCGTCGCCGCGACCGACTGGTCGTACGCCACGCTGCTGCCGGCGCTCGACTCCGAGTCGGCCGCGCTGGCGGCGAAACTCGCGCTCGCCTGCTTGCTGATCCTGCCGCAATCGGTGCTGCTCGGCACGACGTTTCCGCTCATGAGCGCCGGGCTGGCGCGCGCGCATCCGGCCGCGAGCGGCGAATCGGTGGCGATGCTCTACTTCAGCAACAGCCTCGGCGCCGCGGCAGGCGTGCTCGCGAGCGGTTTCGTGCTGATCGCCTGGGCGGGCCTTCCCGGAACGCTGCGAACCGCGGGCGCGATCAACCTCGTGCTGGCGGCGCTCGTCGCCTGGCTCGCGCGCCCGGCGCACGCAGCGCCGCTCGCCGCGCGCGCCGGCGGCGATGCCGGCGTGACGCGGCTGCTGCTCGCCGTCGCCGGCCTGACGGGACTCGCGTCCTTCGTTTACGAGATCAGCTGGATCCGGATGCTTTCGCTGGTGCTCGGCGCGTCGACCCATTCGTTCGAGCTGATGCTGTCGGTATTCATCTTCGGACTGGCGCTCGGCGGGCTCGCGGTGCGGCGGCGCGTCGACGCCGCAGCCGCTCCCGAACGCCTGCTCGGCGTGGTGCAGGTCGTGATGGGCCTTGCGGCGCTCGCGACGCTGCCGGTGTACGACCACAGCTTCGCGCTCATGGAGTGGCTGATGAAGGGCCTCGCGCGGAGCGACACCGGCTACCTGCTGTTCAGTCTGTCGGGCCAGGCGGTGGCCGCGCTGGTCATGCTGCCCGCAACGTTCTGCGCCGGCATGACGCTGCCGCTCATCACGGCCGCGCTGCTGCGGCGCGGCGCCGGCGAAGCGGCGATCGGCAGGGTGTATGCGGCCAATACGCTCGGCGCCATCGGCGGCGTGCTGCTCGCGGTGCACGTCGGGCTGCCGGAGTGGGGCCTGAAAGGCACGCTCATGGCGGGCGCGCTGCTCGACGCGGTGCTCGGTCTCATCCTGCTGCACCGCTTCGCCGAGGGTCGGCGCACGCTGGCGTTCGCCGGCGGTTGCTGCGCGGCGCTGTTCGTCCCGCTCGCGCTCGCCTTCGAGCTCGATGCCAACAAGATGACTGCCGGGGTGTTTCGCTACGGCGACCTGGCCGGCTCGCGCGACGCCGAGATCCTGTATCGCAAGGACGGCAAGACGGCGACCGTGCACCTGGTGCGCTACCCCGAGGCGACCAGCATCCGCACCAACGGCAAGTCCGACGGCGCCATCAATCTCGTTGCCGGCGCCGTGCGCGGCAGCGACGAAATCACCATGGTATTGACCGGCGCGCTGCCCCTCGCGCTCAAGCCCGCGGCGCGCAGCGCAGCGGTGATCGGCATCGGCACCGGACTCACCACGCACACCCTGCTGCAGAGCTTCGGCCTCGAGCGCGTCGAGACCGTGGAAATCGAGGCCGCGATGGCGGAGGCCTCGCGCGGCTTCGCGCCGCGCAACAGCGCTGCCTTCGCCGATCCGCGCAGCCTGATCCTGATCGACGACGCCAAGAGCTTTTTCGCGGCGCGCAACCGGCGCTACGACATCGTCGTCTCGGAGCCGTCGAACCCGTGGGTGAGCGGCGTCGCGAGCCTGTTCACGCGCGAGTTCTACCGCCGCATCCGCAATCACCTCAACCCCGGCGGCCTGCTGGTGCAGTGGTTTCAGCTCTACGAGGTCGACGCCGCCCTGCTCGCATCGGTGATGCGCGCGCTCGGCGAGGCGTTGCCGCATTACGCCGTGTTCGCGCCGAGCGACCACGACGTGCTCATCGTGGCGAGCGACGCGCCGCTGCCGCTGCCGCCGCAGGCGCAGGTGTTCGGCGAACCCGGGCTCGCGCGCGAGCTCTTCGCGGTGCACGTGGTCAGTCCCGGCGACCTGGATGCGCGCTATCTCGGCAATCGCGCCACCCTCGAGCCCCTGTTCGCGAGCTACGGCGTGCCCGCCAATTCCGACTTCTACCCGCTGCTCGACCTGAACGCGGCACGCCATCGCTTCACGGAACGCAGCGCGGCCGACGTCGTGGCGATGCTGAACGCCGGCGTTCCGTTTCTCGAGATGGTCGAGCCGGCGCGCGCGCGCCGCCCCGTGAATCCCCTGCACAAGGGCGCCGAAACGTTCGATCGCATCGAAAATACGCGCCTGGCGCGCTACGCCCGCGACGTCCTGCTCGGCGCGACGCTGCCCGAACCGCGCGCTGTGCCGCCCTCGCTGCAAAAGGATCTCGAGCTGCTCAAGCTGCGTCTGCTCGAATGCCAGGCGCCGAGGGATTTCGACGTCTGGCTGCATGCCCTGGTGAACGTCGCGAAGGCGGTCAATCCGTACCTCGTTGCCGAGGAGGCGGGCGCCATCTGGCAGCGCGTCGCGGCCGCGCCGTGCTTTCGCGAGCTGCACCAGTTCCAGCGGCGCTGGATCGGGCTCGCGCAGGCCGTCGCCCTGCGCGACGCCGCGCGCATGGGCGCGCTGGCCGCCGAATTGCTGCACTCGCAGTCCGAGCTGCACAGCGAGAACCGCGAGTATCTGCTGCTCGCGGGCATGAGCGGCTACCTCGCGGCGCGCGCGCCGCAGCAGGCGCTCAGGCTATGGCAAGAGCAGGCGAGCCGGCTTCCGCGCGCCGCCGGCAAGCCCGCGTTCCGGCTGCTGCGCTGCCACGCCGAACCCGGCGATGCCGCCGGTTGCGCCGCCGAATTCGCGGCCTACGGCGGGCTCTGAGGCTTCGCCGCCGCAAAACGGATCGAGCCGAGCACCGCGCGCACCAGATCCGCGCGATCGCGCCCGCGCAGCGCTGCCGAGGCGATGCGCTCGTCGAGCAGCAGTTGCGCCAGCCCATGCACCAGCGCCCACGCCGCAATCGAGGCGTCGCGCCCGGCGGCACCCGGAAGCTGCGGCGCGAGCGCCTGCGCCAGGCTCTCGAAAACCCGGGTAGCGTTTTCGCGCAAGGCGGCATGCGGCGCGATCGGCACGGCGCCACCGAACATGAGGCGGAACCGCTGTGGGCGCTCCAGCGCGAAGCGCACGTAGGCCTCGCCCATGGCGCGCAGGCCGCCGCTTGCCGCGGCCTCCTGCAAGGCGCGGCCGAGCGCGGCGAAGCCCTCCGCGGCAAGCGCCGCGAGCAGGCTCTCACGGTCCGGGAAGTGGCGGTAGGGCGCATTGTGCGAGACGCCCACAAGACGCGCGGCCTCACGCAGGCTTAGCTTCGCAATT
>Ga0156179_1160_pt1 | contig 24128 bp, 26 predicted proteins | sample RifCSPlowO2_12_FD_107832 | JGI IMG/M metagenome (GOLD analysis project Ga0156179, IMG submission 107832) | Betaproteobacteria bacterium RIFCSPLOWO2_12_FULL_67_28 | reverse complement strand
GGCGGGTTGCAGCGCGAGCTGACAGCGCTTGCCAGGGTCGGCCTGATCAACCTGAGAAAAGTGGGCAACCAGGTCCACTGCCAGGCGAACCGGGACGCTCCGATTTTCGAAGAACTTCGTTCGATCGTTCGCAAGACCTTCGGCATGGCCGAACCCCTCCGATCGGCCCTGCAGTCGCTCGGCAACGCCGTTCGCGCGGCCTTCATCTTCGGCTCCGTGGCCAAGGGCACGGACACGGCGGCCAGCGACGTGGACGTTTTCGTCCTCTCGGACTCTCTCGACTACGGCACCCTCATGGAGGCGCTCGCTCCGTGCGAACAGCAGCTCCGGCGCAAGATCAACCCCGTCCTCTACTCGACCTCGGAGCTGCGGGCCAAGCTGGCGGAAAATGCCAGCTTCATCACCAGGATCATTTCACAAGAACGCATTCCGCTGATCGGATCGACCGATGCCCCCACAGAACCTGGAAAACCTGGAAAAGCTGGGGAAACTGCGCCGGGAAAAGCCCGACCAGGCGGAATTCGACGGACTGCTTCGGGCCGGAAAGCGGATGCTCACCGACGCGCAGAACGCTAACCTGAGTATGGAAAGCCGGTTCATCCTCGGCTATGACGCGGCGTTCTCGTTTGCGCACGCAGCGCTTCGCTGGAAAGGCTATCGCGCAGGCGATCGGTACCTCGTTTTCCAGGTGCTGCCGTTCACCGTCGGGAAAGACGACATCAGGGTACTCATCCTGTGCCATGACCGGCGCAATCAGGTGACCTACGAGGGTCACGACGTCGAACGGCAGTTGGTGACGGATCTGAACAAGGAAGCGCAGGACTTGTTGAGCCGAATCTCGAAGCTGGGGCTGGTGCAAGACGCATCCGGGTAGTGCCTGATTGAAACGCGCCCGCGCTTCAGTCGGTAAGCGGGGCCCGATGAATGCCCGGAGTGACACATGTATTGTGCCAAGTTCCGGCGTGCGAAAGCCCCAGTGTGACGTGACGCCTCGGCAGCACCGGCCGCGGGTAGTAGAATTTCGCCGAACAGCCGAAATGGGCCATGAACCTATTCGATCTATACGAAGTCAGTCGCAAGCCCCGCAGGGCGCGAAGCCTGTACGACCGCGCACGGAAGTACATTGGCGCGGTGAGAGGACCGCTCAAGCCGAAGAACACCGCGGCGCAGGCGAAGGCTCTGGTTCGTGGAATCGCTGCCGCGAAGCATTCTCGCTGACACGGGTCCGCTGTTCGCCCTGATCCACGCGGGCGATGCGGATCACGCGCGGGCTGTAGAGTTTGCGCGCTGCTTTACCGGGCGCTTGATCACGACGTGGCCGGTCCTTACCGAAGTCGCATACCTGCTCGTGAAATCCAATCGCCGCGGGATCGGCGTCTTGCTCAGCATGGTCCTGGACGGTCATTTGTCGGTCGCAGATCTCGATTCCGACGACGTGGAGTACATGCGGAAACTGACTGCCAAGTACGAATCCATGGACCTTGCCGATGCGTCCCTAGTCGCGATTGGCGAGCGCCTTGGGATCCTCGACGTGATTGCGCTTGATCGGCGCGACTTTTCGCGCTATCGGACGCGCAGCCGGCGCGCCTTCACGAACCACTTTCCCGAGCGGCCTTAGCTGCGAAGGCAACCTCAGCGCCGCAGCGCGCGCTGCAGCTTCCACGTCGCCACCGGCCCGAGCAGCCCGCCCACGCCGAGCGTCGCCCAGGCAATGCCCCAGGCAAACGGATCCGCCGAGGTCCTGCCCCCGCCGGCGAGATCGAGTGCCCAGCCGAACGCCACCGGGCTGATCACGCCGGCGCCGAAGCCGATCACCGAGCGCACGGCGTAGGCGACGCCGAGATAGTGCGCCGGCACGCTCTCGGCAAGCACCGTGGAGTGAGTCGCCGAATCGGCGATGCCGGCGAAGTTGTACAGGCAGGCGAGCGCCACCAGCAGCGCCACCGGCAGCGCGATCAGCCAGCCGATCGAAAAAGAAAGCACCAGGCTCAGGCAGGACCAAAGCAGGATCGATTGCGTGCGGCCCCAGCGGTCTGCCATCGTGCCGCCGGCGATCGAACCCGCGATGTTCGCGACATAGGTGAGCGCAGAGAGCGAAAGCGCGAGTGCCGCCGCCTCGCCCGCGGCAGCGCCCGAAGCCATCACTGCGGCGGTCAGAAACGCCGGCAGCCAGGCCCACAGGCCGAGCAGCTCCCAGTTGTGAAAGGTGTAGCCCCAGACCGAAAGCATGCCGTTGCGATTGCGCAGCACCGCGGGAACCGCCGCCAGCATCGGCTCGCCTGCGGGTCGCGGATGTACCCGGTTCGCCGTGCCCTGCATCGCCGCGAGGCCCAGGATCCACGCCACCAACGGCATCAGCGCCACGACGGCCAGCGCGCCGCGCCAATCGGTGAACTTCAGCGCCAGCCCGGCCACGCCGAGGCAAACCGCGTAACCGGCGCTGGAGGCCGCGATCAGATACCCCATCGCGCGTGCGCGCCGCTCGCGTTCGACATGATCGTTGATCAGCGCGAGAACCGGCGTGTATGAGCCCCCCTGGCACAACCCGGTGAGCGCGTGCAGCCAGAACGCGGACCAGAAACCGTCGGCGAAGAAGACGAAGACGAACGGGCTCGCCCAGGCGAAGACGCCGGTCGCAAGCCATGCGCGCCTGGCGCCGAAGTGGTCGGTGATGAAACCGACGATTAGGAGCGAAGTCAGGTAGCCGAGATGGAACCCCGACTGGATCAGCCCCGCCTCGCGCCCCGAAAGGCCCCAGGCGAGTTGCGTCAGCGGCAGCACCGCGGAGTACGCGACGAACCAGCTTGCCGCAAGTGCGCGGCTGGTGCAGATCGCCGCGAGCCAGGCGCCCGACCCGGGCGTCCAGCTCACGCGCTCATCCGCGCGTCACTCAGGCGTACCGGTATGCGCCGCGGGCCGAACGGCTTGCCGAACTTCTGGTAGCGGCCCGCGAGCTGCGCGCCGCAGAAGGTGCAAGCGCCGGCGTCGTTCAGGTGATAGCCGCGGATGTCGTACCAGTCGCGCTCGATCACGGCCTTGCCGCATCCCGGACAGTAGGTCGAGCCGCCCTTCACATCATGCACGTTGCCGGTATAGACATAGCGCAGACCCGCGCGCTGCGCGATGCTGCGTGCTCGCGTGAGCGTGGCGGCCGGGGTCGCGGCCACGTCGAGCATCTTCCAGTCCGGGTGAAACGCCGAGAAATGCAGCGGCACGTCGCAACCCAGGTGCTGCGCGATCCAGGCGCATTCGGCTTCGAGCTCGCCATCCGAATCATTCTTGCCGGGAATCAGCAACGTGGTGATTTCGGTCCATACCGCGGTTTCCTTCACCAGGTACTCGAGCGTCTCGAGCACCGGCTGCAAGCGCCCGCCGCAGAGCCTGAAATAGAAATCGTCGGTGAAGCCCTTCAGGTCGACGTTGGCCGCGTCCACCTTGGCGTAGAATTCGCGCCGCGCCTGGGCATGCATGTAGCCCGCGGTGACGGCGACGTTCCTGATCCCCCTGGCGCGGCAGGCGTCGGCGACGTCCATTGCGTATTCGGCGAAGATCACCGGGTCGTTGTAGGTGTAGGCAACCGACTTGCAGCCCAGCTTCAGAGCGGCTGCGGCAATCGTCTCGGGGGAGGCCTCGTCCATCAGGCGGTCCATCTCGCGCGACTTGGAGATGTCCCAGTTCTGGCAGAACTTGCAGGCAAGGTTGCAGCCGGCGGTGCCGAACGACAGCACGCTCGAACCGGGATAGAACTGGTTGAGCGGCTTTTTCTCGATCGGGTCGACGCAAAAGCCCGACGACCGTCCGTAGGTCGTGAGCCGCATGCGGCCGCCTTCCATCTTGCGCACGAAGCACAGGCCGCGCTGCCCTTCGTGCAGGCGGCAATCGCGCGGACACAGGTCGCACTGGATGCGCCCGTCGGGCAGCGCGTGCCACCATCGCCCCGGGTAGTCGGATTCGGGGATCATTGCAGCGCCTCCTGCTTCCATTTGTGGACCCGGTAGCGCCACAGCCGGCAGCGCGCCAGACGCGTATCGCCCGGCAGACCCGCCTTGTGCACGAGCGCCTCGAGGAACTGGCGCGGCTCGGGCAGACCCTCCCACACCTGCGGCAGGAAGGTGGCGCGCCGTCCATCGCACTCCAGGATCAGTCCATCCTCGCCGCGCCGGATCTGCGACAGCAGGTCGGCCTCGTCCGCAAAGCGCACCGGCTTGGGTGCGGACAGCAGCGACACCTCGACCCTGCAGCGCGGCCACTCGTCCCTGGTCAGCGCCGGGAAACGCGGATCGTGGAATGCGGCGCGGGGCGCGTTGTCCGCCACGTCCTCGCCGAGCGAGCGCACCGCGGACAGACTGCCGATGCAGCCGCGCAGCCTGCCCTCGAGCACGAGCGTGACGAAGCTCGCGCCGGACTGTTTCAGCCAGGGCTGGGCATCGGCAACGGCTGCCTCGGCCTGCAAGCCGAGACGCTGCGCGATCGCTGCACGCGCGACCGCGATCAGCGTACGCCCGGCCGCCTCCAGCGACACCGAGCCGGCTTCGTAGAGCGCAAACGACGAGTATCCGACCACGCGGGCCTTGGCCCCCGCGGTGTCGCCGGAATTGCACGCCGCAAGCAATCGGATCTGCAGCGACCGCTGCCGCGCGGCATGCAGCAGGCCATTGAGCGGCGTCGCACCGCAGGCCTCGCCATGATCGAGATCGGTCGCGAAGCGCGCGATGCGCGCCACGGTCGCACCGTCGATGCTCTTCGCCTCGTCATAAGAGTGGTAGTGCGACAGGTCGGACGAGAGCACGAAAAGAGTCTCGCGGCCGCCCCAGAGCCGCCCGATGACCGCTGCAACCTCGTCGGGACGCGCGTCGCCCACCGCGAAGGGCACCAGCGAAAAGCCGCCGAGCACACGCTGCAGGAACGGCAGCTGCACTTCGAGCGAATGCTCCTGCGCGTGGGCCGCCGCGCTCGTGACCACCTGCGGCAGGCCGTCGAGCAGCCGCAGCGCCTGCGCGTCGATCGGTACACGGCCAAGCGGTGTGTCGAAAGCATCGCTCCCCGGCAGCGCCAGTCCACGCACCGGGACGCGGTGAACGGGGCCCAGCATGACGACGCGCTGGATGATCCCGCGCCCGGGGGCGGCGGCGTCGTAGGCCGCGGCGGCCACCGGCCCGGAGTACACGTAGCCGGCATGCGGAACGATCAGGGCCTTGGGAAAATCGAGCTGCGGCCCGGCCTGCTCGACGCCATCGAGCAAGTCGGCCACCTCGGTGGCGAGCTGCCGCGGATCGCGCGGGTAGAACATGCCCGCCACGGCAGCGGGACGGACGGTTGGCATATTTGGGGTCAGAGTAACTTTTCTCAGGATGGACGCTTTGAGGGCCGATTTCAAGAGAGCAAAGCACCTCGGACCCCAGCCATCACGAATCTGGCGACCGAGGCTCCGTTGCGAGCAATTCAAGCACCCCCTGCAGGGCACGCGCCACCGCCTGCCGGCGCACGTTTTCCCGGTCGCCGGAGAAGCGCCTGCTTTCGGTTCTCGCTCCGCCGTGCGTCGCCCACGCGAAGCACACCAGCCCGACGGGCTTGGCCGGCGTGCCGCCGGTCGGACCGGCGACGCCGGTAACCGCGACCGCAATCGTGCCGCGGCCGTGGCGCAGCGCGCCGAGCGCCATCGCGCGCGCCGTTGCTTCGCTCACCGCGCCGTGGCGCTCCAGGGTTTCACGTGCCACGCCGAGCATCTCCTGTTTCGCGGCGTTGGAATAGGTCACGAAGCCGCGCTCGAACCAGGCAGAGGACCCGGACACCGAAGTCACCGCCTGCGCCACCCAACCGCCGGTGCACGATTCGGCTGTGACGAGCAAAGCCCCGGCCGTCGTGAGTTCGCGCCCGACGCGTTGCGCCAGTTCCAGCATCACGCCGCGATCCGTTTTACGATCGCCAGCGTGAGCAGCGTGTAGCCCGCCGCAAGAACGTCGTCCAGCATGACCCCCAAGCCTCCCTTCACGCGCCGTTCGAACCCGCGGATCGGCGGCGGCTTCACCACGTCGAAGGCGCGAAACAGAAAGAACGCCGCCAGCTGCCAGCCGGCCTCGTTCGGCACCACCGCCAGCACGCCGAGAAACGCGACCACCTCGTCCCAGCACATGGCGCCGTGATCCGGAACCCCGAGATGCCTGCCGGTGAGCTCGCAGGCCCATACGCCTACACCGAACAGCAGCACGATGACGGCGAAGGCTTCGAGCGGCGAGTATCCCGGACCGAGCAGCCACCAGAGCGGAAAAGCCACCAGCGTGCCGACCGTGCCGGGCGCAAGGGGCGAAGCGCCGGCGCCGAAACCGAGCGCGATGAAATGCGCCGGGTGCGCGTAGGCAAAGGCAAGCCCGGGATGGCGCGCGATCATCGGGCGAAGTGGTCAAAACCGTGTTCGGCGATCATCGGCCGGCCGGCCGCGTCATGCAAAGCGAGCGTGGCGTCGCCGCGCACGATACTGCCGACGCGCGCCAGCGCGAGGCCGAGGTCCGGCGCCAGGGTCTCGAGCGCGCCACGCGCCTCCTGCGGCGCGGTAAACACGAGCTCGTAGTCGTCGCCGCCGCCGAGCACGCAACGCCGCTCGAGAATCGGGTCGCGCAGCTGTGCCCAGACCGCCGCGCGCGGCAGCCGGTCGTAGTCGACCCGCGCGCCGCAGCGCGAGCGCTCGAGGATGTGGCCGAGATCCTGCGCGAAGCCGTCGGACACGTCGATCGCCGCGCTCGCCACGCCGCGCAGCTTTTCACCGAGCGCGACGCGCGGCTCGGGCTGGTCCAGGCGCTGCGCCGCGGCGGCGATTCCGGGATGCGCCAGCGCGAGCGCCGCGCTGCCCAGCTCGCCCGACACCCAGATGTCGTCGCCGGGGTGTGCACCCGAACGCAGCAAAGCGCCCCCCGAGGGCACCTCGCCGAGGATCGTGATGCAGATCGCGAGCGGGCCGCAGCTGGTGTCGCCGCCGATCAGCTCGGTGCCATAGCGCCCGGCGAGGGCAAACAGGCCGTCGGCGAACGCCGCCAGCCAGGCCTCGTCGGCCGCGGGCAGGGCGATCGCGAGCGTCGCCCAGCGCGGCGTCGCGCCCATCGCGGCCATGTCCGAGAGGTTGACCGCGAGCGACTTGTGCCCCAGCTTGCGCGGATCGGCACCGGCGCGAAAGTGGCGCCCCTCGAGCAACAGGTCGGTCGACACGGCGAGTTGCGCGCCCGCACGCGGGCACACCAGCGCCGCGTCATCGCCCACGCCGAGCGCTGCGCTCGGCGCGGGGCGATCGAAATACCTGGCGATGAGTTCGAATTCGGAGAGCACGGCGACGCCGGAATCGAGCAACGCCCGGCTCCGCACCCCGCTAGGCCGACCTGCGGCCGCGCGCGAATTCCTCGCGCCGCAGCTCGCCGGCGAGCTTCTCCAGCACGCCGTTGACGTACTTGTAGCCGTCAGTGCCGCCGAACGACTTGCCGAGCTCGATCGCCTCGTTGAGCACGACGCGAAACGGCGTCTCGGGCCGCTCGGCCAGCTCGTAGGCACCGATGCACAGGATCGCGCGCTCGACCGGCGAGAGTGCGCTGAACTTGCGATCGATGAACGGCGTGATGCGCCCCTCGAGCTCGGCGGCGCTGCGCGTCACGCCGCGCAGCAGCGCGCCGGCCAGCTCCTGATCGCAGCGCTCCCAGCCATCGAGCGCGCGTGCCTCGGCGAGCGCATCGCCGCCCGCGAGCTGCCAGGCGTAGAGCGCCTGCAGCGCGATTTCGCGCGCCCGGCGGCGCGGCGTCTTCAGCGCCATGCTTGCGCCAGCGCGCGCTTCAGGCGCGCCATTTCGAGAGCTACCCGCACCGCCTCCGCGCCCTTGTCGCAGCGCGCGAGCGCCTGGGCCTCGTCTTCGGTGGTGAGTATGCCGTTCGCCACCGGAACCCCGCATTCGAGCGCCACGTCCATCACGCCGCGCGCCGATTCGTTCGCCACCACCTCGAAGTGATAGGTCTCGCCCCGGATCACGGCGCCGATCGCCACCAGCGCATCGAAGCGGCCGGATTGCGCCAGCCATTGCAGCGCGAGCGGGATCTCGAGCGCGCCGGGGACCGCAACGTACTGCGCCTGCGCGCCCGCGCGCGCGAGCTCGCCGCGCGCCGCTTCGAGCAGCGCCGTGCAGATCGCCTCGTTGAAGCGCGCATGCACGACGCCGACGCGCAGGCCGCTCATCGCGTCGCCCGTTCGAGGTAGCCCGAAACTTCGAGGCCGAAGCCGGCCATGCTCGGCATCTTGCGCGGCGCCGCCATCAGGCGCATGCGCCCGACGCCGAGATCGCGCAGGATCTGCGCGCCGATGCCGTAGGTGCGCAGATCGTAGCTGCGTCCCGCGTGCTTCTGCGCCTCGCGCGCGGGATCGAGCAGGTGTGCTTCGAGCGCTTCGTCCGTCTGCGCGCAGTTCAGCAGCACGATGGCGCCGCAGCCTTGCGCGTCGATCGCGGCGAGCGATTCCGGAATGCTCCACGAGTGCGTCCCCGGGCCGGCATCGAGCAGATCCAGGATCGAGAGCGGCTCGTGCACCCGCACCAGCGTCTCGCGCGCCGCGGCGAGTTCGCCGCGCACCAGCGCGAGGTGCATGCCGCCCGCGGGCAGGTCGCGGTAGGCGATCATGCGGAAGGCTCCGGCAGCCGTCGCCAGTTCCCGCTCGGCGACGCGGCGCACCAGCGACTCGGTGGCGTTGCGGTAGTGGATCAGGTCGGCGATGGTGCCGATCTTCAGGCCGTGCTGTGCGGCAAACTGCAGCAGATCCGGCAGCCGCGCCATGCTGCCGTCGTCTTTCATGATCTCGCACAGCACCGCCGCGGGCGCGAGACCCGCCAGTCGCGCCAGATCGCAGCACGCCTCGGTGTGCCCCGCACGCACCAGCACGCCGCCGGGCTGGGCGATGAGCGGAAACACGTGGCCGGGCTGCACGATATCGACCGGCTTGGCATCGCGCGCCGCGGCGACCTTGATGGTGAGCGCGCGATCGTGCGCCGAGATGCCGGTGGCGATGCCTTCGGCCGCCTCGATCGAGACGGTGAAATTGGTGCCGTGGCGCGAGCGGTTCTGGCTCACCATCGGCCGCAGGCCGAGGCGCGCCGCGTGCTCCTCCGTCACCGGCATGCAGATCAGCCCGCGCCCGTGCGTGGCGAGGAAATTGACCTTCTCCGGGGTGACGAAGTCGGCGGCGAACACGAGGTCGCCCTCGTTCTCGCGGTCCTCGTCGTCGACCAGCACGACGATGCGGCCGGCGCGCACTTCCTCGATGATCTGGGCGATCGGGCTGATCGCGCTGGGGTCTGTGCGCATCGGCAAATTATAGGCGACGCCGCGCGGCCCCCGGCCGGAATTCGGCCGCAGCGGTCCGGGCGCGGCGCCGGCAGCGGGCGCCGCGCTACCCGCCGCTGCCCTGGCCCTCGCCCTCGCCGCCGCCCATGCGCTCGCGGATGCGCGCGGACTTGCCCGAGCGCTGGCGCAGGTAGTACAGCTTGGCGCGGCGCACGTCGCCCTTGCGCTTCACGTCGATCGAGGCAATCAGCGGCGAATGGGTCTGGAAGGTGCGCTCGACCCCTTCGCCCGAGGAGATCTTGCGCACGATGAACGACGAGCGCAGCCCGCGGTTGCGTTTGGCGATCACCACCCCTTCGAACGCCTGCTCGCGCTTCTTGTCGCCTTCCACCACGTTGACGCGCACCACGACCGTGTCGCCGGGCGAAAACTCCGGAATGCTGCGCGCCAGCCGGGTGATCTCTTCGTGCTCGATTTTCTGGATCAGATTCATGGGTGCTCTCCGCATTCGCGCCGGAATTCTTCCAGCAGCTTCAGTTCCTCGTCATCCAGCTTGCGCGCCGCGAGCAGATCCGGCCGCTTGAGCCAGGTCCTGCCGAGCGACTGCTTCAGCCGCCAGCGCCGGATGTTCTCGTGGTGCCCCGACAGCAGCACTGGCGGCACCGCCTCGCCCGCAAACACCTCCGGCCGCGTGTAGTGCGGGCAATCCAACAACCCGGCGACGAACGATTCCACCGCCGCCGACTGGCCGTCGCCCAGCGCCCCCGGCAGTTGCCGCACCACCGCGTCGATCAACACCATCGCCGCCAATTCGCCGCCCGAAAGCACGAAATCGCCGACCGACAGCTCCACGTCCACGCGGCGCCGCACCAGCCGCTCGTCAATCCCTTCATAGCGGCCGCACAGCAGGGTCAGCGCCGCCCGGCTGCACAGCTCGATCACCTTCACGTGATCGAGCTTCCCGCCCTGCGGCGACAGGTAGATCACCGGTCCGCCGCCTGCCGCCTGCGCCGCATCGAGCGCCTTGTCGAGCGGCCCTGCCAGCATCACCATCCCGGGGCCGCCGCCATACGGTCGGTCATCGACGCTGCGGTAATTGTCGGTCGTGAAATCACGCGGATTCCACGTCGCCAGCTGCCACAGCCCGCGTTGCAGCGCCCGACCGGTGATACCGCTCGCCGCTACCGCGGCGAACATCTCTGGAAACAGCGTCACCACGTCGAAGCGAATCACCGGCCGGTCTCCGGCGGACGCTACCAGTCTGCTCCCCAGTCGACCTCGATGCGCCGCCCTTCGAGATCGACGTGCCTCACGACCGCGGGCACGAACGGCAACATCCGTTCGCGCTTGTCGCCGCTCAGTTCCATGACGTCGTGTGCGCCGTTTGAAAACAGGCCTCGCACCACGCCGAGCAACAAACCCTGAGCGTTCACCACTTCCAGGCCGACCAGGTCGTCCCAGTAATACATTCCGTGCGCCGGTGCGGGCAGCGCGGAGCGCGGCACCGACACCGGCTTGCCCTTCAGTGCCTTCGCCTGCTCGCGGGACTCGATCCCTTCGAGTTTCGCCAGCAGCCTGCCGGAGTGCATCCGGCAACGTTCCACGCTGCGCGCGGCGCCATCGACCCACCAAGTCCGGCTCGCGCTCAAGACCCCGCATTCGCCCCTCACCGCGAGCCAGCCGCACACGCCGTAGCTGCCGGCGACACGACCCAGTTCGATCAGCGGCCGCCGTGCGGCGCCTGCCTCGAACGCCGCCTCAGGCCGCTTTCCGGGACTTGCCAAACTGCTTCACCAGGCGCGTCACCGTAGGCGAAAGCTTGGCGCCCCTGCCCGACCAGTGGGTCACGCGCTCCATGTCGACGCGCAGCGACTCGCGCCCTGCGGGCGCCTTGGGATCGTAGAAGCCCACGCGTTCGAGGAACTTGCCTTGCGCGGCACGCCGCGAGTCGGCCACCACCAGGCTGTAGAACGGCCGCTTCTTCGCGCCGCCGCGCGCCAGTCGAATCACCACCATCGGATACTCCGGTTGCTGCGAAAAAGGCGCGGATTATAAGGGATTTCCCCACCTGCTGACAAGAATTCCGCCGCTGCGGCGGCGGCTCAGTGCTGCGGCGTGATGACCTGGATGTGCTGTCGGCTCACGTCGAGGAACGGCGCCGCCAGCATCTGGCGACCGCCGAGGGCCAGGTCCCAGACCTCGGCGTCGATCACCGCGATGAATTCACGCGCCTCGCGCATGTAATCGGTGACGCGCGCGCCGGGCAGCAATTCGATGTAGCCCTTGATACGGTAGCTGCTCGTCAGGATGGTGACCTTGGTGCGGTGGTCGTTCTGTGCCATGGCGTTCGCTTCTCCGGGTTCGGCCTGCGTGCTCAGCGCATACCGGGCAGCATGCCCTTCATGTTGCGCATCATGCGCGCCAGGTTGCCGCCCTTCATCAGCTTCATCATCTTCTGCATCTGCTCGAACTGGTTGAGCAGGCGGTTGACCTCCTGGACCGGCACCCCCGCACCGCTCGCGATGCGGCGCTTGCGAGAAGCCTTGATGAGCTCGGGACGCACGCGCTCGGCGCGCGTCATCGAGTTGATGATACCCTCGATGCGCCGAAACTGGCCGTCGTCCTGCATTTGCGCGGGATTGATCTGGCCGAGCAGCTGCGCCGGCAGCTTGTCGGCGAGCGCGGCCATGCCGCCCATCTTCTTCATCTGCTGCATCTGCTGCTTGAAGTCCTCGAGATCGAAGCCCTTGCCGCGCTTGATTTTCTCGGCGACGCGTTGCGCCTCTTCGAGGTCGACCTGCTTGTGCGCCTCCTCGACGAGCGAAACGATGTCGCCCATGCCGAGGATGCGCGACGCCATGCGCTCGGGATGAAACGCCTCCAGCGCGGCGAGCTTCTCGCCGGTGCCGGCGAACTTGATCGGCTTGCCCGTGACCTGGCGCACCGACAGCGCCGCGCCGCCGCGCGCGTCGCCGTCGAGCTTGGTCAGGATCACGCCGCTGAGGGGCAGCGCGGCGCCGAAGGCGCGCGCCACATTCACCGCGTCCTGGCCCTGCATCGCGTCGACCACGAACAGCGTTTCGGCGGGCTTGAGGATCTCCTCGAGCTGCGCGATTTCCCGCATCATCTGCTGGTCGATGGCGAGGCGCCCCGCGGTGTCGACGATCAGCACGTCGTAGTAGCGCAGGCGAGCATGCTCGTGCGCGCGGCGCGCGATGGCCGCGGGCTGCTCGCCGCGCTCGCTCGGCAGGAAATCGACGCCCGCCTGCGCGGCAACCGTCTGCAGCTGCTCGATGGCTGCCGGCCGGTAGACGTCGCAAGACACGACCAGCACCTTCTTGCGCTGCTCCTCACGCAGCAATCGCGCGAGCTTGCCGACCGTGGTCGTCTTGCCCGATCCCTGCAGCCCCGCCATCAGAATCACGGCGGGCGGCTGCACCGCAAGATTCAACCCGACATGCGCCTCGCCCATGAGACGCGACAGCTCCAGGTGCACCACGCCGACGAGCGCCTGCCCCGGCGTGAGACTGCCGACGACGGCTTCGCCGAGCGCCTTGCCCTTCACGGCAGCGACGAATTCCCTCACCACCGGCAGCGCGACGTCGGCCTCCAGCAGCGCGACGCGCACCTCGCGCAGCGCCTCCTGCACGTTGGCTTCGGTGAGTCGCGCTTCACCGCGGATCGTCTTCACGATCCGGCCGAGGCGCGCGGTCAGGTGATCAAGCATGGGTGATAAACTGCAAGCGTGCCGGACATTGTAATTCACCTCTTCGTGTCCGCCGCGTACGCAGCACTGGCGTGGCATTTCTGGAACACGCGCTGGCGCGCGCCGCGCGCCGAGGCACCCGGAGGTCTGGCCGGCTGGGAGCGACTCACGCTGCTCGCGACGCTCGCGCTGCAGGGCTGGCTGCTCGCGCGCGATGTGTTTCTCGCGCCGCAGCTGCGCTTCGGTTTCGCGCAGGCGCTGGCGGTGACGCTGTGGCTCGGCGTCGTCATCTACTGGATCGAGAGCCTGTTTCTGCGGCTCGACGGCTTCGAGCCGCTGATCCTGCCGCTCGCCGCGCTCGCCGCCCCGCTGCCCGCGGTCTTCCCCGGGCTGGCGAGTCCGGCGCTCGCCGCATCGGTGGAATTCAAGCTGCACCTGCTGCTCGCCATGTGCGCCTACAGCCTGTTCACCATCGCCATCCTGCACGCCATGCTGATGACGCTCCTGGAGCGGCGCCTGCACCGGGTGAGGGAATTGGGCCGCGAGCGCCGCGAGCCGCTCGAGGGGATGCTGGCGCGCCTGCCGCCGCTGCTCACTCTGGAACGGCTGCTGTTCCGGCTCATCGCTGCCGCCTTCGTGTTCCTCACGCTCACGCTCGCGACCGGCATCGTGTTCTCCGAGACGCTGTTCGGGCACGCGCTGACCTTCAACCACAAGACGCTCTTCGCGCTGCTGTCGTGGGCGACGTTCGCCGCGCTGCTGGCGGGGCGTCACCTGTACGGCTGGCGCGGCCGCACCGCGCTGCGCTGGACATTGACCGGATTCGTGATGCTGCTGTTCGCCTACGTCGGCAGCCGCTTCGTGCTCGAGGTGATTCTCGCTCGGGGTTGAGCGGCGCGTCCTGCTCCTCGCGTTTCCCTGGCAAGGTGGACCCATGGAACTCCTGATCCTGTCCTGCCTGATACTCCTGAACGGCAGCCTTGCGATGGCCGAGGTCGCCCTGCTCACCGCGCGCAGGACGCGTCTCGCGACGCAGGCGGCGAGCGGCGATCGGCTGGCCGCCGCGGCCGCGCGGCTGGGCGCCGAGCCGACGCGCTTTCTGTCGACGATTCAGATCGGCATTACCTCCATCGGCCTGCTCAACGGCATCGTCGGCGAGGCCGTGCTGGCGCCGCCGCTGTCGGCGTGGCTGCAGTCGATGGGGCTGGAGCAAAAGGCAAGCGCGATCGTCGCCACGATTCTGGTGGTGATCTCGGTGACCTATTTCTCGATCGTGGTGGGTGAATTGGTCCCCAAGCGGCTCGGCCAGCACAATGCCGAAGGCATCGCCAAGCTGGTGGTTTGGCCGATGCAGGCGCTGGCGATGGTCACCGCTCCGTTCGTGCATCTGCTTGCGGCCTCGACCGACGCCATCCTCAAGCCCCTGCTCAGGCTGCTGCGCATCCGTGAGGAGGAATCCGGCGCGCAGCCGCTGTCGCCGGAGGAACTGCGCACCATCGTCCTCGAATCATCGAACGTCCTGCCGAAGAAGCACGTCGCCATCCTGCTCAATCTGTTCGATCTCGGCGACATCACGGTGCAGGACATCATGGTGCCGCGTGCGCGCATCGAGTCGATCACGCTGTCCGACGGCCAGAGCGCAGTCGCGCGCCAGCTCGCGACCAGCTACCACATGCGGCTGCCGGCGTTTCGCGACCATGTCGGCGAGGTCGTCGGCGTGCTGCATCTGCGCAAGGTGCTCGGCCTGCTGCACGCCGGCACGCTCGATCTGGCGGCGCTCGAGGAGATGATCGTACAGCCCTACTTCGTGCCCGCGGGCACCCCGGTGCTCGCGCAGCTGCAGTATTTCCAGGAGCACCGCGAGCGCCTCGCGCTGGTGGTGGACGAGTACGGCGAACTCATGGGGCTGGTCACCCTCGAGGACATCATCGAAGAGATCATCGGCAAGTTCACCACCTCGCTGCCCTCGGCGGCGCCGTCGCTCGCGTGGGGCGAAGACGGCAGCGCGCACGCCGACGGCACGACGCCGGTGCGCGAAATCAACCGCGCGCTCGGACTGCACCTGCCGACCGATGGACCGAAGACGTTGAACGGCCTGATCCTGGAGCACCTGCAGGACATACCCGATGCCGATGTCTCCATCAAGATCGCCGGCGTGCCGCTCGAGATCGTTCACACGCGCGGCCGCGCGGTCAAAGCGGTGCGCCTTTTCAGGCCCGCCGAGGCGTCGCCGCCGGACTCCGGCGAAGCTTGATTTTCAATGCATAAAGACATTCCTTTTCATGGAATTAGAGCAACAACTTGAGGCTTTACAAAAAACCCCACGCAGGGCATCATCAAGCCATCGCGATTGACCGAGGAGCGGACTGATGGCGACAGCCACTGCGGCAGCCAAAGGACCGAAGGAGTTCACCTTCACGTGGGAGGGCAAGGACCGCGCGGGCAAAGTGCTGCGCGGCGATCTGCGCGCCACCAGCGAGACGGTGGTGAGCGCCACGCTGCGGCGGCAGGGAATCATCGTCTCCAAGGTGAGAAAGCAGAAGCTCGGCGGCGGCGGCAAGATCACCGACAAGGACATCACGCTGTTCACGCGGCAGCTGGCGACCATGATGAAGGCCGGCGTGCCGCTGCTGCAATCGTTCGACATCGTCGCCAAGGGCGCCTCGAACCCGGCAGTCGCCAAGCTGCTGCTTGCGGTCAAGACCGACGTCGAAACCGGCTCGTCGCTGGCGCAGGCGTTTCGCAAGTTCCCGCTGTACTTCGACAACCTGTTCTGCAACCTGGTGCAGGCGGGCGAGCAGGCCGGTATTCTCGAAGCGCTGCTCGACCGCCTCGCCTCCTACAAGGAAAAGATCCTCGCCATCAAGTCGAAGATCAAATCGGCGCTGTTCTATCCGATTGCCATCATCGTGGTGGCATTCGTCATCACCGCGGTGATCATGATCTTCGTCATCCCCGCGTTCAAGGAAGTGTTCAGGAACTTCGGCGCCGACCTGCCGACGCCGACACTGGTGGTGATGGGAATCTCGGAGTGGTTCGTCAGCAACTGGTACGTCATCTTCCCGGCCATCTTCGGTGCCGTGTACGGTTTTCTCGAGTCCTGGAAGCGCTCGAAAGCGGTGCAGATCTTCATGGACCGGGTGATGCTGCGCATTCCGGTGTTCGGCGACCTGGTGCGCAAGTCCACCATCGCCCGCTGGACGCGCACGCTCTCGACCATGTTCGCCGCCGGCGTGCCGCTGGTGGAAGCGCTCGATTCGGTGGGCGGTGCTTCGGGCAACTACGTGTATGAAAGCGCCACCAAGCAGATCAAGCAGGAAGTCTCCACCGGCAACTCTCTCACCGTCGCGATGCAGAACACGGGCCTGTTCTCCAACATGGTGCTGCAGATGGTGTCGATCGGCGAGGAGACCGGCGCGCTCGACCAGATGCTCGGCAAGACCGCGGATTTCTTCGAAGCCGAGGTGGACGACGCCGTGGAGGCGCTTTCCTCGCTGATGGAGCCCATGATCATGGTGGTGCTCGGCACGCTCATCGGCGGCATCGTGATCGCGATGTACCTGCCGATCTTCAAGATGGGCCAGGCGGTCTAGCCGGCCGCACCGGACCGCGCACCGGCCAGAGGCGCAATGTCGTTTCTCGGCTGGCTCGGCCAGCCCGCCGTGTTGCCCTGGGTGTCGCTCGCCATCGGCCTTTGCGTCGGCTCTTTTCTCAACGTCGTCATCCATCGCCTGCCGCGCATGCTGGAGCGCGAATGGCGCGCGCAGTGCGTAGAACTCGCCGCGGGCGCCGGGCCGGCGACTGCGCAGCGGGAAGCGCCGTACAACCTGTGGGTGCCGCGCTCCGCTTGCCCGAGCTGCGCGCATCGCATCGGCGCGCTGGAAAACGTGCCACTTTTTTCCTGGCTCTGGCTGCGCGGCAGGTGCTCGGCCTGCGGCGCCGCGATCAGCCTGCGCTATCCGGTGGTAGAGCTGGCCGGTGGCGTCGTTGCAGCTTACGCCGCATCGCGCTATGGCCTGAGCCTGGCGGCGCTTGGGGCGATTTTCTTCTGTTGCTGCCTGCTGTCGCTGGCTGCCATCGACCTGGACACGCAGCTGCTGCCCGACGACATCACCCTGCCGCTGCTTTGGGCCGGACTCGCCATCAATATCGGCGCGACGTTCGCGCCGCTCGCCTCCGCGGTGATCGGCGCGATCGCGGGTTACCTGGCGCTCTGGTCGGTGTACTGGGCGTTCAAGCTCGTCACCGGAAAGGAAGGCATGGGGTACGGCGACTTCAAGCTGCTGGCGGCGATCGGTGCCTGGCTTGGCTGGCAAATGCTGCCGCTGGTGATCCTGCTTTCCTCCGTTGTCGGTGCCACGGTGGGCGTTTCACTGATTGCGTTCGGGCGGCATGGCCGCGATAAACCGATACCCTTCGGGCCCTTCCTCGCCGCGGCCGGTGCCATTGCGCTGCTGTGGGGCAGCGAGATCGCGCGCCGCTGGTTGCCGCTGCTAGCGTGAGCCAAGGGCTGGTGGTCGGACTCACCGGCGGCATCGGCAGCGGCAAGACCGCGGCAGCGGATGAGTTTGCGCGGCACGGCGCAACCGTGGTCGACACTGACGCAATCGCCCACCAGCTGACCCGTCCCGGCGGCGCGGCCCTGAATGCCATCCGAGAGCAGTTCGGGCCCGAATTCCTCGACGCCGCCGGCGCGATGGACCGGACCAGGATGCGCGCGCTGGCATTCGCCGATGCGGCTGCCCGAAAAAAGCTCGAGGCCTTGCTGCATCCCCTGATCCGCGCCGAATCGGAGCGCCAGATCGAGGCTGCAAGCGGGAGCTACGTCATCCTGGTGGTGCCGTTGCTGGTCGAGTCACCCGGCTACCGCGAGCGCGTGTCTCGCGTGCTCGTGGTGGACTGCCCGGAAGCAGTGCAGCTCGAGCGGGTGCAGTCGCGAAGCGGACTCGCCGCAGAGGCGGTGCACGCCATCATTCGCAGCCAGGCACCCCGCGCTGCGCGCATTGCGGCGGCGGATGATGTGATTGACAATTCCGGTTCCCTTGCCGCACTGCACAAACAGGTCGCTGAATTACATCAGCGGTACCTGAAGCAGGCGCGATCCTGAGAAATCAATTTGTGTAGCGCGCGCAAATCCTTCAGAATGCGCGAGAATTTCCTGTCCAGGCCGCCGCGGCGAGCGCGTGATCACTTACGAGTATCCGCTCAACGAACGCATCCGGACGCTGCTGCGTCTTGAAGATCTGTTCGAGCGCTCGCGCCATTTCATTGCGCGCACGGATCCGCTGGACCACCATGTCGCGCTGCTGACGCTGTTCGAGATCCTCGAAGTCGCGAGCCGTGCCGATCTCAAGTCGGACCTGCTGCAGGAACTCGAGCGCCAGAAACAGGTGCTGATGTCGTATCGCAACAATCCCGACATATCCGAACACGTACTCGGCGAGGTACTGCACGATATCGAGCAGGCCTCTGCGGCGCTGTTTTCGATGACCGGCCGGATCGGGCAGTACCTGCGCGAGAACGAGTGGCTCATGTCGATCAAGCAGCGCACCGGAATCCCCGGCGGGGCTTGCGAGTTCGACTTGCCGTCCTATCACTACTGGCTGCACCGCCCGGCCGACGAGCGCATCGGCCAACTGGCGGCGTGGACCAGCCCTCTGCATCCGCTGCGCGACGGCTCGGCGATCATCCTCAAGTTGCTGCGCGAGTCGGGAAAACCGCAGCCGCTGAGCGCCCCGCTCGGCACCTTCCAGCAGATGCTCGGCGGCAAGACCGCGCAGATGATGCGGGTGCGGCTCGAGACGGGGCTGCGTTGCGTGCCGGAGATCAGCGCCAACAAGTACGTCCTGAACATCCGGTTCCTGGCGCAAAACGGCGAGGATCCGCGGCCCAAGACCGCCGATTGGGACGTCGGCTTCGAGTTGACCTTCTGCAACCTGTAACAACTGTTGCCTGTCCGCGCTGCGGCGCGCCTGCGCTGTTCTCGCCGGAGAACAAGTGGCGCCCGTTCTGCAGCGAGCGCTGCAAGCTGATCGACCTGGGCGCGTGGGCGAGCGAGTCGTACCGCGTGCCCGATATCAGTCCTTCCGAGCCGTCGCAGGCCGAACCCGATGACCAGTAGCGTCGGTCACTCGATCTCCAGCCAGCTGCCGCGGATCATGGCAAGGCCGTGCCCGCCGCAGAAACGGGCGCGCTCGAGGTCTGCGCGCGTGACCCCGCCGATGGCATAGACCGGGATACTGGCGCCGCGAGCGAGCTGCGCGAATCCATCCCAGCCGAGCGGCCGATTCGCAGGATGGGAAGCGGTGACACGCACGGGTCCGAGCACCGCGAAGTCCAGCTCGAGCTGCATCGCGCGATCTAGCTCTTCGCGCGTGTGGCACGACGCCGCCGCCAGCGTGCCTTGCGGCCTCGCCTCGAGCGCCATGAGTTCCCCGGCGGTGAAGTGGATTCCGTCGGCTGCCGCAACCCGTGTCTTGGTGAGCACCCTCGCGCCGCGGCGATGCGCAAGTTCGATCGCCTTTCGCGTGAATTCCTCGCCGACCGAGGGAGGTTCCCTCACCTGGACGAGCTCGAGGCCCGCGGCGAGCCTTGCCTCGAGCTTCGCCAGCATCGCTTCCACGCCCAGGGTCGCGGCGCTGGTGATCGCGTACTCGAGCGGCAAGGCGAGCGCTGCGAGCACCGGGGCGTTGGCGGGCAGCATCGGCTCTGCCATGGGCGCACCCGGCGTTTGCCACACGAAGGACTGGTTTTCGCGGGGGTGGGGATCGCCGGTCCAGCGCACGACGCGGAAAAATCGCAGTCGCACGGTGGCGTGCGCGTAGGCGTGCACGCGAGTGATCCACGGGTAAGCCAGCTGCACGTCGATGCCGAGTTCTTCGTGCAGCTCGCGCGCCAACGCCGCTTCGGCGCTCTCGCCCGTCTGGATCTTGCCGCCCGGGAATTCCCACCAGCCGGCGTAAACCTTGCCGGCCGGCCGCTGCGCGAGCAGGAACGCGCCGTCGGCGCGCTCGATCACGCCGGCCGCGACGTCGACGATCACTCCTTGTGCTTCAGGTGGCGCCCGGCCCAGTCACGCGCGAACTGGTAGGCCACGCGCCCGCTCCTCGAGCCGCGCTGCAGCGACCACTGCAGCGCCTCCTCGCGCGCGGCTTCGGCCTGCTTCGGCGCGCAGCCGAACGACGCCAGCCAGTGCGTCACGATCGCGAGGTACTCGTCCTGGTCGAAGGGGTAAAACGAGACCCAGAGGCCGAAGCGTTCCGAGAGCGAGATCTTTTCCTCGACGGTCTCGCCCGGATGGATCTCCTCGCCGAGATACCTGGTGTCGAGATTCTCCTGCATGTACTCCGGCATCAGGTGCCGCCGGTTCGAAGTGGCGTAGATCAGCAGATTCTCGGAGGTGGTCGAGATCGAGCCGTCGAGCGCCACCTTGAGCGCGATATAGCCGGCGTCGCCCGCCTCGAAAGTCAGATCGTCGCAGAACACCAGGAACCTCGCGGCGCGCCCGGCGACCTGGTCGACGAGCTCGGGCAGGTCGATGAGATCGTTCTTCTCGATTTCGATCAGGCGCAATCCCTGGCGAGCGTACTTGTTCAACAGTCCCTTGACGATCGACGACTTGCCGGTGCCGCGCGCCCCGGTCAACAGCACGTTGTTCGCCGGGCGCCCCTCGAGGAACTGGCGCGTGTTCTGCTCGACCTTGCGGATCTGGGCATCGATGCCGCGCAGATCGGCGAGCCGGATGCGGTGCACATGGCGCACCGGCTGCAGGTGGCCGCGCGCACGCGCGTCCTTGCGCCACCGGAACGCGATGCTCGCCTTCCAGTCGGGCGCGGGCGGCGGCGCCGGCAGCAGCTGGTCGAGCTTCAGCAGCAGCCTTTGCAGTTCCTTGCTCACGTGCGGTACGCGGCGTTGATTTTCACGTAATCGTACGACAGGTCGCAGGTCCAGACGGTGGCCGCGCAGCGGCCGCGGTTGAGCGCGGCGCGCACCGTGAATTCGGGCTTCTTCATCACCGCGATTCCCTGCGCCTCGCGATAGCGCGGGTGGCGGGCACCCGACCGGGCCACCAGGATCCGGTCCATATAGAGGTCAACCCTGGCCGTGTCGAGTCCGGCAACGCCGGCATTGCCGATCGCGGCGAGGATCCGCCCCAGATTGGGGTCGGAGGCGAAGAACGCCGTCTTCACGAGCGGCGAGTGGGCGATCGCATAGGCCACCCTGCGGCACTCCGCCTCGCTCCTGCCGCGCTCTACGCGCACCGTCACGAACTTGGTCGCGCCCTCGCCGTCGCGCACGATCGCCTGAGCCAGCGCCTGTGCGACCTCGGTAATCGCGGCACCGAGGGCCTTGATGTCTTTCTCCGATCTCGCCTCCGGCCCACGGCCGGAGGCGAGACACACAAACGCATCGTTCGTCGAAGTGTCTCCATCCACCGTGATGGCGTTGAAGGACGCATCGGCGGCGCGCTTCGTCAAGCGCTGCAGCACGGCCTTGCCGACGTTCGCGTCGGTCGCGATGAATCCCAGCATGGTCGCCATGTCCGGCCGGATCATGCCCGCGCCCTTGGCGATCCCGGTGACCACGGCTTCCCCGTGAGAGAGCATGACCGTGCGCGAGGCGGCTTTTGCCACCGTGTCGGTGGTCATGATCGCCGCGGCCGCCGACGCCCAGTTGTCGGCGCGCAGATCGGCGATCGCCCGCGGCAGCCCGGCAACGATACGCTCCACCGGCAGCGGCTCCATGATCACGCCGGTCGAAAACGGCAGCACTTGCCCCGGCGCGCAGCCGATGCGCTTGGCGAGCGACGCGCACACGCGCAAGGCGCGCCGCAGGCCGTCGTTGCCGGTTCCCGCGTTGGCGTTTCCGGTGTTCACGACCAGGGCGCGCACCTCACCCGCCAGGTGCTTCTGCGCCAGCCGCACCGGCGCGGCGCAAAACCGGTTCCGCGTGAACACCCCGGCAACCTTGGCGCCCGGGGCAAGGCGTACGACCAGCAGGTCGCGGCGTCCCGGCGCCTTCACCCCGGCCATGGCGACACCCAGCTCGATCCCCTGGACCGGACGGAACTGCGCCGCAACCGGTGGCGCGAGATTGACCGCCATCAGCTCAGCTTGCCGTGGCAGTGCTTGAACTTCTTGCCCGAGCCGCAGGGACAGGGGTCGTTGCGCCCGACCTTGGCCGAGGCGCGCACCGCCGGCTGCGGCTTCTTCGTCTCCGCCGCCTGTGCCAGCGCTTCCTCGTAGTCGGCGTGCTGCAAGCGCACGTTCTCGACGTGCGGCTCGAGGTCCGCCTGCGGCACTTCCTCGGTGGTCCGGATCTCGACCGCTGCCAGCGTTCGGGTGACCTCGAGCTTGACCGCCTCGAGCATGGCGCCGAACAGTTCGAAGGCCTCGCGCTTGTATTCCTGCTTGGGATTTTTCTGCGCGTAACCGCGCAAATGGATGCCCTGCCTGAGGTGATCGAGCGCGGCGAGGTGCTCGCGCCAGTGGCCGTCGAGGATCTGCAGCATCACGTAGCGCTCGTACTGGTGGAACGACGACTCCGCGCCGGGCGGGATCTTGCCGCCATAGGCGGCGTGCGCGTGCCCGATCACGCGCTCGAGCAGCGCCTCGTCGCCGAGATCCGGTTCCGACTCGAGCCAGCCCTGCAGCGGCAGCTCGCAATTCAGTTCCGCCTTGAGCCCGGCTTCGAGGCCGGCGATGTTCCACTGTTCCTCGACGCTTTCCGCCGGCACGTACTGCCGGAACAGGTCCGTGACGACCCCGGCGCGCAGGTCGGCGATGCGCTGCGACACATCGTCGGAATCGAGCAGCTCGTTGCGCAGCGCATAGATGGTCCTGCGCTGGTCGTTCGAGACGTCGTCGTATTCGAGCAGCTGCTTGCGGATGTCGAAGTTGCGTGCCTCGACCTTGCGCTGCGCGCTCTCCAGCGAGCGCGTCACCATGCGGTGCTCGATCGCCTCGCCTTCGGGCATCTTGAGCATCACCATGATGCGGTTGATGCGTTCGCCGGCGAAGATGCGCAGCAGCGGGTCCTCGAGCGACAGGTAAAAACGCGACGAACCCGGATCGCCCTGGCGCCCGGAGCGCCCGCGCAACTGGTTGTCGATGCGGCGCGATTCGTGCCGCTCGGTGCCGACGATGTGGAGCCCCCCCGCGGCGACCACCTGGTTATGCAGCTTCTGCCAGTCGTAGCGGATGTCCTCGGCCTTCTTCTTCCGGGCCGCCTCGTCGAGTGTCTCGTCGGCCATCACCTTGTTGATCTCGGGATCGGGATTGCCGCCGAGCACGATGTCGGTGCCGCGGCCGGCCATGTTGGTGGCGATGGTGATCAGCTTGGGCCGCCCGGCCTGCACCACGATCTCCGCCTCGCGCGCGTGCTGCTTGGCGTTGAGCACGTTGTGCGGCAGCTTCTCCTTCTTGAGCATTTCCGAGAGCAGCTCGGAGTTCTCGATCGAGGTGGTGCCGACCAGCGTCGGCTGGCCGCGCTCGTGGCAATCCTTGATGTCGTTGATGATCGCCTGGTGCTTCTCGCGCGCGGTGCGGTAGACCTGGTCCATGCGGTCCTCGCGGATCATCTTCATGTGCGTGGGTATCACCGTCGTCTCCAGGCCGTAGATCTGCTGGAACTCGTAGGCTTCGGTGTCCGCCGTGCCGGTCATGCCGGCGAGCTTCCCGTACATGCGGAAATAGTTCTGGAAAGTGATGGTGGCGAGCGTCTGGTTCTCCTTCTGGATTTCCACGCCCTCCTTCGCCTCGACCGCCTGGTGCAGCCCTTCCGACCAGCGCCGCCCGGGCATGAGCCGTCCGGTGAATTCGTCGACGATGATGACCTCGCCCGCCTGCACCACGTACTGCTGGTCGCGGTGGAACAGGTTGCAGGCCCGCAGCGCCGCGTTCAGGTGGTGCATGAGGATGATGTTGGCCGGGTCGTAGAGGCTGGAGTCGGAAGCGAGCATCCCGGCCTTTTCCAGCAACTGCTCGGCGTGCTCGTGGCCCTGCTCCGAGAGCAGCACCTGGTGGGCCTTCTCGTCCACCCAGAAGTCCCCCGGCCCGTTCTCCTCCTTCTGGCGCGCGAGCTTCGGGACGACCTGGTTCATCCTGACGTAGAGCTCG
>Ga0156179_1180_pt1 | contig 24379 bp, 23 predicted proteins | sample RifCSPlowO2_12_FD_107832 | JGI IMG/M metagenome (GOLD analysis project Ga0156179, IMG submission 107832) | Betaproteobacteria bacterium RIFCSPLOWO2_12_FULL_67_28 | reverse complement strand
CCGACGCAGGACCCGCTCGGTGCCGGCTATCACATCATCCAGTCGACCATCGCGGTCGGCTCCGGAGGGATCACCGGCAAGGGTTGGCTGCATGGCACGCAGACCCACCTGGAGTTCATTCCGGAACGCCATACCGATTTCATATTCGCGGTCTTTTCGGAGGAATTCGGATTGCTCGGCAATTGCCTGTTGCTGGCGCTTTATGCCTTGCTCATCGGGCGCGGCCTCATGATCGCCGCCAACGCGGCGTCTTTCTTTTCGCGCCTGCTGGCGGGCTCGATCGCGTTGATGTTCTTCACCTACGTGTTCGTCAACATGGGCATGGTGTCCGGGATCCTGCCGGTGGTTGGCGTTCCGCTGCCCTTCGTGTCGTACGGGGGCACCGCCTTGGCTACCTTGTTCGTCGGTTTGGGGATCCTGATGAGCATCCACCGGCACCGCAAACTGGTTCAAACCTGAAACGGCGCAGCGGTTGTTGCGAAGCAGCATCAAATTGAAATGCCGCTTCGCATCGTGAAACGACGTACACCTAACCTGCTGTAACTTCTTGTTTATTGTCGGGATAGAAGTTCATTTCCGACGTATTGCTGCGCGCCATTAGTATCGACTAATGTGCGTCATTATGCGTTTTCCGGTTTCGATCATTCACCTAACGGAGATCCACGATGGGCGTACGTGAGCAGGAAGTCGCGCAGCTGGCGAAAGACTGGGCCGAGCATCCGCGCTGGAACGGCATCAAGCGCGGCTACGGCGCCGAGGACGTGGTGCGCTTGCGTGGCAGCGTGAAGGTCGAGCATACGCTTGCCAAGCTGGGCTCGGAAAAGTTGTGGCGGCTGTGCAACGAACGCCCGTTCGTCAACTCGCTCGGTGCGCTCACCGGGAACCAGGCCATGCAGCAGGTCAAAGCCGGGGTACCGGCGATCTATCTCTCGGGCTGGCAGGTGGCGGCCGACGCCAACGATTCGCTTTCGATGTATCCGGACCAGTCGCTCTACGCCGTGTCGTCGGTGCCGACGGTCGTCAGGCGGATCAACAATGCGCTGGCGCGCGCCGACCAGATCCAGACCATGGAAGGCAAGGGCGATGTCGACTGGTTCGCGCCGATCGTCGCCGACGCCGAGGCCGGCTTCGGCGGCGTGCTGAACGCCTTCGAACTGATGAAGGCCATGATCGACGCGGGCGCCGCCGGCGTGCATTACGAGGACCAGCTGGCGAGCGTCAAGAAATGCGGCCACATGGGCGGCAAGGTGCTGGTCCCGACGCAGGAGCACGTGCAGAAGCTGATCGCGGCGCGACTGGCGGCGGACATCTCGGGCGTGCCTACGGTGCTGCTGGCACGCACCGACGCCGAAGCCGCCGACCTCGTTACCTCCGATATCGACGAGCGCGACCGGCCGTTCCTCACCGGTGAGCGCACCGCCGAGGGCTTCTACAAGTCGCGCAAAGGCCTCGAACAGGCGCTGGCGCGCGGTCTGGCCTACGCCGAGTACGCCGACATGGTGTGGTGCGAAACCGGAACGCCGGACCTCGCCTTCGCGCGCAAGTTCGCCGAAGGCGTGCAGAAGAAATTCCCGGGCAAGATGCTGGCGTACAACTGCTCGCCCTCGTTCAACTGGAAGCGCAACCTCGACGACGCGACGATCGCCAAGTTCCAGCGTGAACTGGGCGCCATGGGCTACCGATTCCAGTTCATCACCCTGGCCGGATTCCATGCACTCAACTACTCCATGTTCGAGCTCGCCCACGGCTACGCGCGCAACGGCATGACCGCCTTCGTGGAAATGCAGCAGAAGGAGTTCGCGGCTGCCGAGCACGGCTTCACCGCGGTCAAACACCAGCGCGAGGTCGGCACCAGCTACTTCGACGACGTCACGCAGGTGATCTCCGCCGGCAAGGCCTCGACCACCGCACTGCACGGCTCGACCGAGGACGAGCAGTTCTTCGACGAGCGCAAGCAGGCGAAGAAGGTGGCCTGAGGGGCGCGTGAAAGGCGAGCCGGCGAAAGTCCTGCCGATCCACGAGGCGCGCTCCGACCGCGCTTCGGAGGTCGCACGGACCATTCTCACCGGCTTCGATCGGCATTACCGCCTGTTTCGCGAGGCGGCGCGCGAGGCCAAGCGCCTGTTCGAGCGCGCCGACTGGGCGGCGATGAGCGAACTCGCGCGCGCGCGCATCACCATGTACGACCGGCGCGTGCAGGAGGGCGTGGAGGCGGTACTGGCGCGCTTTCCAGAGATCGAAACCGACGAGTCGCTCTGGCCGGCAATCAAGCTCGCCTACATCCCGCTGCTGCACGATCATCGTCAGCCCGAGCTGGCCGAGACCTTTTTCAATTCGGTCGCCTGCCAGGTGCTGCACCGGCGCTATTATCGCAACGAGTTCATTTTCTGGCGGCCCGCGGTCGCCACCGAGCACCTCGAAGGCGAGGAGCCGGCCTACCGCAGCTACTACCCGCGCAAGGGCGGCGCCGGCTTGCGCGCGACGCTCGCGCGCATCGTGCGCGACTTCGGCTTCGCCCTGCCGTTCGAGAACCTGCAGCGCGACCTGAAAAGCGTGGTGCACGCGCTGCGCGCCAAATTCCCGCGGCCGTCGCGCGCGCGGCCGAGCCTGCAGATCCAGGTGCTGGCGTCGCCCTTTTACCGCAACAAGGGTGCCTACATCGTCGGCAAGGCGATGAACGGGCACGTCGAGCTGCCGTTCGCGGTGCCGGTGTTGCAGAACGGCCGTCGCGAACTGTTTCTCGACACCCTGCTCACCGGCCAGGACGAGCTGCTGATCCTGTTTTCCTTCGCGCGCGCCTACTTCTTCGTCGACATGGAAGTGCCGGCGGCGTACGTCTCCTTCCTGCGCCAGCTGATGCCGCGCAAGCCGCGCGCCGAGATGTACATGACGGTGGGGCTGCACAAGCAGGGCAAGACGGTCTATTACCGCGACCTGCACTACCATCTGAACCACTCCTCGGACAACTTCGTCACCGCGCCCGGCATCAAGGGCATGGTGATGCTCGTGTTCACGCTGCCGTCGTTCCTCTACGTGTTCAAGGTGATCCGCGACCACTTCGCCCCGCCCAAGGAAATGGACCGCGCGACGGTGCAGCAGAAGTACCAGCTGGTGAAGTTCCATGACCGCGTCGGGCGGCTGGCCGATACGCTGGAGTATTCGCTCGTCGCGCTGCCGCTCGAGCGTTTCGATCCGGCGCTGCTCGAGGAGCTCAAGAGCGAGGCGGCCTCCAGCATCGAGATCGAGGGCGACCGCATCGTGCTCAAGCACGTCTACATCGAGCGCCGCATGCAGCCGCTCAACCTGTACGTGGAAGAAGCGCTCCAGGACGGCGACGAACGGCGTCTGGAGCACGCGCTGCTCGAGTACGGCGATGCCATCAAGGACCTCGCCGGCGCCAACATCTTCCCCGGCGACATGCTGCTGAAGAACTTCGGCGTCACGCGGCACGAGCGCGTCGTGTTCTACGACTACGACGAGATCTCGTACATGACCGATTGCAACTTCCGCCGCATCCCGCTGCCGCGTTCCTGGGAGGACGAGATGTCCGCCGAGCCGTACTACTCGGTCGGACCGCAGGACGTGTTTCCGGAGCAGTTCGGCAGCTTCCTGGTCTCCGACCCGCACGCGCGCGAGATCTTCCTGCGGCGCCATCGTGATCTCACGACACCGGAGTTCTGGCAGGCGAAGCAGGCGCACATCCGCGCCGGCGAGCAGGAAGACGTGTTCCCGTATCCCGAGTCGATGCGCTTCAGGCGCTAGGCGCTGCGAGCAGCGCCTCCGGCCCGCGCCGCGAACCGCTCACCGCAACGCGTTTGGCGCGGGCATGCGCGCCGGCCACGATCAGCACGTCGCGTTTCGGCACCTCGAAGCGGGCGGCGAGGAATTCGGTCAACGCCGCGTTGGCCGCGCCTTCGACGGGTCGCGCCGCGAGGCGCAGCTTGAGCCGCCCGCCGTGCAGGCCGGCGACGCCGGTGCGCGCGGCGCCCGGCTGCACGTACAGCTCGAGCAGCAGCCGGGCGCCATCGCGCCGCCACCAGCTCAGAATCCCCCCCCCGCAAGTGCGCGCAGGTGCGCCAGCGGGATCAGCAGCACCTGCAACAGGATCAGCAACACCAGCGGCGAGAGATCGACGTTGGCCAGCGCAGGCACGACGCGCCGCAGCGGCCGCAGAAACGGCCGGGTCATGGCATCGAAAATCGGCGCCACGGAGGAATAGGGATTGATCCACGACAGGACCGCCTGCACGATCACCGCGAAGGCCAGGAGGTAAACGCTGAAGCGGATCAGATCCACCAGCGCGACCGCGGCGAGCGTTGCCGCCGCAATGCCCGCTGCCGGGCGGTATGCCTGGCCGCTCAGCGCAGACAACGCCCACAGCGCACCCATCTGCGCCAACCATGCCGCGACCAGCGACGCCAGATCGAGGCCGGCAAGCGACGGCATCACGCGCCGCAACGGCCGCACCGCCCAGTTGGTCGCGGCAACGATGAATTCGCCGACCGGGTTGCGAAACGGCGCGCGCAGCCACTGCATGAGAAACCGCGCCAGCAGCAGGAACACGACCAGGCTCGCCAGCGCATCGACCAGCACCGCCCCGATCTGCGCCAACATCAGTCCCTGCCGAGCTGATCGCCCAGCTCGACGCCGCGACGACTGGCCGCCTCGAGCGCCCGGCGCAGCCGTTGCGCGAGCCGCTCCTCGTCGAACACCCGCAGCGCGGCCTCGGTGGTGCCGCCTTTCGAGGTCACGCGGGCGCGCAGTGCGGCGGCTGTCTCGCCGCTTTGCGCGGCCAGGCGGGCGGCGCCGAGAACCGTCTCCAGCGCGAGACGCGACGCGACCTCGCGCGGCAAACCCATCGCTTCGCCGGAGGCGGCGAGCTGCTCGATGAACCAGAACACGTACGCCGGGCCGCTTCCCGACAGCGCCGTGACCGGATCGAGCAAGCGCTCTTCCTCGACCCACGCGATCGCCCCGACCGCGCCGAGCACCGCTTCGGCGCGGCTGCGCTGCAGGGCGCCGACATCGGCAAGCGCATACAGCGCGCTGACCCCGCAACCGATGAGCGCGGGCATGTTAGGCATCGCGCGCACCAGCTTGCGGTGCCCGCCGAGCCAGCGCGAAATGTCGGCGAGCCGAACCCCGGCAGCGATGCTGATGACCAGTTGCTCGGGCGCGAGCGGCACGATCGGCGCCAGCGCGGCGCGCAGGTCCTGCGGCTTGACCGCCAGCACCAGCGTGTCCGCGGCCCGCGTGGCGTCGCCGGGCGCCTCGCTCGCGCGTACCCCGTGCTTCGTCAGCAGGGCTTCGCGCGCTGCCGGCAAAGGCTCGACCACCGTTATCTCCTGCACCGCAAAGCCCCTGCCGAGCAGGCCGCCGATGAGCGCCGTGGCCATGTTGCCGCCGCCGAGAAAGGCGATCGTCACGCGGCGTCCCGGGCGCTCTGACGCGCGCCGAAAATCGCGCTCCCGACGCGCACCAGCGTGGATCCCTCGGCGATCGCCGCTTCCAGATCCTCGCTCATGCCGATCGACAGCGTGTCCAGCGCCAGCCCTTCGGCGGCCAAGCGCTCGAGCAGCTCCCGCGCGACGCGAAAACGCGCCCGCTGCAGGGCGACATCGCGGGCCGGTTCGGGGATCGCCATCAGGCCCCGCAGCCGCAGCCGCGGCAATGCCGCTACCGCATGCGCCAGCTCCGGCAACTGCTGCGGCGTGACACCCGATTTCGTGGGCTCGCCGGAGACATTCACCTGCACCAGGACGTTGAGCGGCGGCAGCGCCACGGGCCTCTGTGCCGAGAGCCGACGCGCAATCCGTTCGCTGTCGATGCTATGCACCCAGGCGAAGCGCTCCGCGGCGGAGCGCGCCTTGTTGCTCTGCAGGGGGCCGATCAGATGCCACTCCAGCGGCAGGCACGCCAGCGCGTCCATCTTGCCGAGCGCCTCCTGGACGTAGTTCTCGCCGAACGCAAGCTGTCCAGCCTGATATGCTTCGTCCACGAGCGCGGCCGGGTGCGTTTTCGCCACCGCCAGCAGCCGCACCGCGCCCGGATCGCGTCCAGCGGCCCGCGCCGCCCGCTCGATGCGCGCGCTCACGGCTTGCAAATTGGCTCTGATCGCGCCCATAATTTTCGCGGCACTGCGTGAAGGATTCTAATGGATCTGACCGAACTGCTCGCTTTCGTGGTCAAGAACAAGGCCTCCGACCTGCACCTGTCGTCGGGGCTGCCCCCCATGATCCGCGTGCACGGCGACGTGCGACGCATCAACGTGCCGCCGCTCGAGCACAAGGACGTGCACGGCATGATCTACGACATCATGAACGACGGGCAGCGCAAGTTCTACGAGGAAAACCTCGAGTGCGACTTCTCGTTCGCGGTGCCGAACCTGGCGCGCTTTCGCGTCAACGCCTTCGTGCAGCAGCGCGGCGCGGCGGCGGTGATGCGCACCATCCCCTCCAAGGTGCTGACGCTCGAGGACCTGAAGTGCCCCAAGATCTTCGTCGAGATCGCCGACCAGCCGCGCGGCATCGTGCTGGTGACGGGTCCCACCGGCTCGGGCAAGAGCACCACGCTCGCGGCGATGGTCAACCACATCAACGAGAACGAGCACGGCCACATCCTCACCATCGAGGATCCGATCGAGTTCGTGCACGATTCGAAGAAATGCCTCATCAACCAGCGCGAGGTCGGGCCGCACACGCTGTCGTTCTCGAACGCGCTGCGCAGCGCGCTGCGCGAGGACCCGGACGTGATCCTGGTGGGCGAGATGCGCGACCTGGAGACGATCCGCCTCGCCCTGACCGGCGCCGAGACCGGGCACCTCGTGTTCGGCACGCTGCACACCTCGAGCGCCGCCAAGACCATCGACCGCATCGTCGACGTGTTTCCCGCCGCGGAGAAGGAAATGGTGCGCGCGATGCTGTCGGAATCGATCCGTGCGGTGATCTCGCAGACCCTGCTCAAGACCAAGGACGGCTCGGGCCGGGTCGCGGCGCACGAAATCATGATCGGCACACCGGCGATCCGCAACCTGATCCGCGAGAACAAGATCGCGCAGATGTATTCCGCGATCCAGACCGGGCGCCAGATCGGCATGCAGACGCTCGACCAGAACCTGCAGGAGATGGTGCAGCGCAACCTGATTTCCTCGTCCGAGGCGCGCGGCAAAGCGATGAACAAGGACATGTTCGGCGGTTGAATCCCGCGAGGAGCCCATTATGGAACGAGAACAAGCCACGCGCTTCATGTACGACCTGCTGCGCGCGTTAGTCGCGAAGAAGGGATCCGATCTTTTCATCACCGCGAACTTCCCGCCGGCGATGAAGATCGACGGCAAGATGACCCCGGTGTCGCAGACGCCGCTCACCTCGCAGCACACATCGATTCTGTCGCGCTCGATCATGAACGACAAGCAGGCGGCCGAGTTCGAGGCGCACAAGGAGTGCAATTTCGCCATCAGCCCGGCCGGCATCGGACGCTTTCGCGTCAACGCCTTCGTGCAGCAGGCGCAGGTCGGTGTGGTGCTGCGCGTGATCACCACCACGATCCCGAATTTCGAGGACCTGAAGCTGCCCGGAGTGCTGAAAGACGTCGCCATGACCAAGCGCGGGCTGGTGATCTTCGTCGGCGGCACCGGCTCGGGCAAGTCGACCTCGCTGGCGGCGATGGTCGGCTACCGCAACGAGAATTCGCACGGCCATATCATCACCATCGAGGATCCGGTCGAATACGTGCACCCGCACAAGAACTGCATCATCACCCAGCGCGAGGTCGGCGTCGACACCGACTCCTGGGAAGCGGCGCTCAAGAACACCCTGCGGCAGGCCCCGGATGTGATCCTGATCGGCGAGATCCGCGAGCGCGAGGTGATGGAGCACGCCATCGCCTTTGCCGAAACCGGCCACCTCTGCCTGGGAACGCTGCATGCCAACAACTCCAACCAGGCGATGGACCGGATCATCAACTTCTTCCCCGAGGAACGGCGTCAGCAGCTGCTGATGGACCTGTCGCTCAACCTGAAGGGGGTGATCTCGCAGCGCCTGCTGCCGATGAAGGAAGGCAAGGGCCGCGTCCCGGCGGTGGAGGTGCTGCTCAACACGCCGTTGATCTCGGACCTGATCTTCAAGGGCCAGGTGCACGAGATCAAGGAAATCATGAAGAAATCGAGGGAACTCGGCATGCAGACCTTCGACCAGGCGCTGTTCGACCTGCACGAGCAGGGGCGCATCAGCTACGAGGATGCGCTGCGCTTCGCCGATTCGACCAACGAGGTGCGCCTGCAGATCAAGCTGCACGGCAAGGAAGCCAAGGACAAGGACCTGTCGAAGGGCATCGAGCACCTCGACATCGTCTGACGGCGCTCAAGCCCGCCGGTGGCTGCCGGCGACGATCCTGAATTCGTACAGCCGGCACTCGAGCGCGCCGTTGAATAGCGGCACGCGGCGCGCCGGCTGCAGCCGGATCAGCTTCGCCAGGCGCAGGTCGGCGGTGAAGAAGTGACAGCGCCAGCCGGCGAAATTCTTTTTCAGTGCATCGCCCAGCTTCGGATAGAAGCGCGCCAGTTCCTCCTCGCTTCCGATGCGCTCGCCGTAGGGCGGATTGGCGAGCATCACGCCCGAGGCCGCCGGAGCGCTGCGCGCCAGGATGTCGGCGCGTTCCAGCCGCACCTGCCCCGCGAAACCTGCAGCCGACAGATTCTTCGTTGCCGCCTCGAGCGCACGCGCATCGCGGTCGCTGCCGTAAAGTTCAAGACGTGTCGACGAGCGATTTTCGCCGGCGGTGGATTTCAGCCGCTGCAGCAACTTGGCGTCGAAATTCGAGAGCTTCTCGAAACCGAAGGAGCGCCCGGCGCCGGGCGCCACGCCGAGGCCGATCGCTGCGGCCTCCACCAGCAGCGTGCCACCGCCGCACATCGGGTCGAGCAGCGGCTCGGCCGGCGTCCATCCCGTCAGCAACACGATCCCCGCGGCCAGGTTCTCCCTGAGCGGTGCTTCCACCGTGTGCCGGCGCCAGCCGCGCTTGAACAACGGCTCGCCTGAGGTGTCGAGATAGAGCGTGCCGCGGTCGCGTTCCAGGAAAGCATGCACGCGCACGTCGGGCCGCGCGCGCTCGATCGACGGCCGGCTGCCGGTGTCGGCGCGCCAGCGGTCGCAGATCGCGTCCTTGATGCGCAGCGTGATGAATTCGATGCTGCGCAAGGGGCTCGCCTGCGCCGTGACATTGACGCGCAGCGTGCGCCCGGCAGCGAAGCGCGCCGGCCAGTCCACCGCGCGCGCCGCCTCATAGACGTCATTTTCGTTCCGATAGTCGAACTCGGCCACGCGCCACAGCACGCGCGAGGCGAGCCGCGAGTGCAGGTTCGCCGCGTAGCACACCGCCCAGCCGCCCCCGAACGCGACGCCGCCGGGCACGCTCGCCGCCCCGGCTGCGCCAAGCGCGCTCAGCTCCTCCGCGAGCAGCGCTTCGAGTCCGCGCGGGCAGGGCGCGAAGAACTGCTCGCTCATGGCTAGGCCGCGAGGCGCTTGCGCGTCAGCACCGTAGCGACGTAGAAGCCAGGCGCCGCATAGCCCGCCAGGACTTCCGCGTGGAGCAATGGCGCCGCCGGCGCGGTGCCCGACAGCAATGGCCGCACGAGTTGCACCGCGTGGTGCAGCGGCAGCACCGCGGCCGCCAGCTGAATCGGACCCGGCAACTGCTCGACCGGAAAGAACACGCCCGACAGCATCATCATGGGCGTCAGCACCAGCGTCGGGTAGTAGCTGAAGAAATCGTAGCCGCTCGCGAGCGCGTTGACGGCGAGCCCGAGCGCCGCAAACGCGAGCCCGGTCAGCACGAGCACGGGAATGGCCGCCACGCCCACCTGCGCGCGCGCTTCGCGCGCGCGCGCCGGCACTTCGTATCCGAGCAGGTTGGCATCGCCTTCGTCCGGGTCGATCAGGCCGAGACAAAGCTTGAGCGTCGTCGTCTTGCCCGCGCCGTTGGGGCCGAGCAGCCCGAAACATTCCCCCGCGGCGATCGTCAGATCGATCCCGCACACCACCTCCTGGTCGCCGTAGCGCTTGCGCAGGCCGCGCATCTGCAACGCGATGGCCAGGAGGCTCGACACCGCGCTCAACGCCAGTTGTACTCGACGATGCCGCGCAACAACGGCAGGCGGCCGTGGAAGAAATGGTCGCTGCCCGGCACCACGATCACCGGCAGCTCGAGCGGCCGCGCCCAGTCGAGCACCGCCTCGAGCGGCACCGTCTGGTCGCGCTCGCCGTGAATCAACAGCGTGTTCGCGGGTACTGCAGGTGCATCGAAGTGGTTAACCGCAATCCCGACCAGCGCCATGCGCTCGGGCGGCACGCGCGCCGCGAGTCGCGCCTGCATCGCGGCGCCGAACGAAAACCCGGCGAGTACCGGCCGCGCCGCGCCGTACTCGCGGCGCGCATGGTCCCAGACCGCGTTCAAGTCGTCGACCTCGCCCTGCCCCTCGTCGTAGCGGCCGCCGCTTGCGCCGACGCCGCGAAAGTTGGGGCGCAGCGCCACGTAGCCCAGCGCGGCGAAGGCACGCGCCAGTGTCTGCACCACCTTGTTGTCGAGCGTGCCGCCGTGCAGCGGATGCGGATGCGCCACCAGCGCCACGCCGCGCGGCGCTGCGGCCGGCAGGTCGATCGCCAGCTCGATCCGCCCCGCCGGTCCGACGATCTGCGCGCGCCGCGTGGCCGCGCGCATCAGATCCGCAGCCGCGCCACCGCGCGGCCGCTCGTCAGGCGCTCCTCGATGATCTCGTCGACGTCGGCCCGGTTGCTGCGCACTCCGCCCGCCAGACTTGGTTCCTTCACACGCCGCTTGGCGTAGTCGCGCCGCCCGCTCGCGCCCTTCGCATTGCAGCAGAGCCGGCCGTGGTCGCGCTGGTTGCAGCAGAAAAAAACGTGGTGCCGGTAGTACGCCATGGGAGCGCGATTCTACCCGAGCGCTCAATCGCGCTCGCGCCGCGCGGCCAGGTGGATCAGGTAGAACAGCGCCGCGAAAGGCCACAGCGCGGCGACGAACTGCGCCAGGCCGTTGAAGTTGAGAAAATGGCCCTGCTCCCAGACCTTGAGCGTCGCCGCGGTATACGGATTGGGCGGCGCGAGATTGACCAGCACGGTCGCCGCCATCAGCAGTGCCGCGGCAAGCGCGAGGCGCAGGATGCGCGACAGCGTCACTGCGAGCAGCATCAGCGCGACGCCGATCGCCAGACCCTGCTGCGCGCCCGGCGTAAACCATGCAAAAGCCTGCTCGGCGCGCATCAGGATCGCGAAAGCGAGCGCCTTGACCGCAAGCGCTGCCCCGAGCAGCACGAACAGCAGCAGGCGCATCGGCGCCGCGGGCCTCATCATCGCCGAGGCGAGCAGCGTCACGGCGACGAGATTGGCCGCCGCAGTCAGCGTTTCGACGGTCACGAACAGCTCGGCGCCGTACGCCGGCCCGGCCGGCTCGGCCAGCAGGTCGCGCAGATCGCCGCTGCCGAAGAGCAGCATGGCGGGATTGAGCTGGGCGAAGAGCCACAGCGCCAACAGCGTCAACCCGAGGTCCCCGCGGTGGCCGGCTACGAGCGCCCTCGCGCGCAGGCGCCGGAACGGCCCGGTGCCGAGCAGCCACGGCGCAGCGAGCAGAGCCGCGACCGCACCCAGCATCGCGCCTGCCACGTTGCTCGACAAATCGACGTTCGAGGCGACGCGCGCGGGCAGGTAACTTTGCGCCGCCTCAAGCACAAGCGACAGCAGCAGCCCGCCCAGCACCGCGGGCGCGAGCGCGCGCCACCCGGTGAGCGCGGGCCAACCGCTCAGCACGCACAGCATGCCGAAGGGCGCGTAGCCGAACAGGTTGGCGGCAACGTCGAAAGCCGTGACCCAGCGCGGCCAGGGCGCCGCGACAAAGGCGACTGGCGACGCGCCGTGTAGGTGCCAGCCGGAGAGCGGATAGAGCGAAGCGTAGGCAATCAGCAGGACGTACGCGGCGAGCAGGTAACGCGGCAGCGACGAACCCGTCACGCCGCACCGCTCAGGCTTGCCCGCTCTGCACCGGGTGCGGCGGCGCGGGATGCTGGCGCGCGGGGTGCGACGGCGGCGTGGCGATCGATCCGGCGAACATGCCGAGCAACGCGCACGCGAGACCGACGAGCTGCGGCGGCCAGACGCTGTCGGTGCCGAAGGTTTCCATCAGCAGCCAAGACACCAGACCCAGCAGAATCGAGGTCACGGCGCCAGCTGCATTGGCTCGTTTCCAGAGCAGGCCCGCGGCAAGCGGCACAAACGCGCCCACCAGGGTCACCTTGTAGGCGCTTTGCACCATCTCGTACATGGTACTGCGGGAGTTGAGCGCGAACAGCAGCGCCGCCAGCGCAAAGGTGACCAGCACGATGCGCAGCGTGAGCAGGAATTGCCGGTCGCTCATGTGCGGCACGAACGGTCGCAGCACGTTCTCGGTGAACAGCCCGGTCGGCGCCAGGATCGCGCCGCTCGCCGTGGAAAGGATCGCCGAGAGCAGCGCGCCGAAGAACACGATCTGCGCCCACAGCGGCGTGCGGTTGAGGATCAGCTCGGGCAGGATGCGCTGGATCTCGCGCGAGTCCTCCGCCTGGAACAGCTGTTTCAGGGAAGGATCGATCATGAGGGCCGCGTAGGCGATGTAGATCGGCACGAAGGCGAACACGAAATACGCCGCACCGCCGATGAGCGAGCCCTTGACCGCGGTGCTTTCATCGCGCGCCGAGGTGACGCGCTGGAACACGTCCTGCTGCGGAATCGAGCCCACCGCGAGCGTTATCCAGGCGGCGAAGAACGCCAGCCATTCCCTGGCGCCGCCCTTGGGCCAGAACTCCAGCCGGCCCGCTTCGTACGCGGCACTCACCACCTTGGCGGCGCCGCCGGCCATGTCGCCGACCAGCCAGGCGATGCTCCACAGCCCGAGCACGATGATCACGGTCTGAAAGAGATCGGTCCATGCCACGGACCACATCCCGCCCCAGATGGTGTAGCCGAGCACGATCGCAGCGCCGAGCACGATCCCCTCGCTGAGCGACATCGCGCCGCCCGAGAGCACCGAGAACGCGAGCCCCAGCGCGGTGAGCTGCGCCGAGGTCCAGCCGAGGTAGGAGGCGGTGATGGCGATGCTGGTGGCGACCTCGACCGGCTTGCCGTAGCGCTTCCTGTAGAAATCGCCGATCGTCAGCAGGTCCATGCGGTAGAAGGCGCGCGCGAAGAACAGCGCCACGAAAAACAGGCAGAACGACGAGCCGAATGGATCGGCGACGATGCCGCTGAGGCCGTCCTTGGCGAAGGTCGCCGATACCGAGAGCACCGTTTCGGCCCCGAACCAGGTCGCGAACACGGTCGCGACGCTCATGTACAGCGGCAGGCTGCGGCCGGCGATCAGGTAGTCCTTGGAGTTGTGCACGCGCCTGGCCGCCCACAGGCCGATGGCGATGGTCACGCCCAGATAGATCACCACCGAGGCGACGAGCATGGCGGCGCAGTCTACAGCAGCGTGAGAAGCTGCACCGCGAGCGACGCCAGCAGGATCGCGAGCAGCGCAGCGAGCAGGTTGTTGCGGCGCGCGTTCTCGCGGGCGAGCCGCTCGAGGATGGCGCGCAACTCGCCGCTGCGGTCCTCGGCCAGCATGCGGTGCGCCAGGCGGGGCAGCGCCGGCAGCGTCTGCGCCCAGGTCGGCGCCTCGCGTCGGATCGTCTGCACCAGCCCCCGCCAGCCGATGCGCTCGTCCATCCAGCGTTCGAGGTACGGCTTGGCGGTGGTCCAGAGGTCGAGCTCCGGATCGAGCTGGCGTCCGAGGCCCTCGATGTTGAGCAGCGTCTTCTGCAGCATGACCAGTTGCGGCTGCACCTCGACGTTGAAGCGGCGCGAGGTCTGGAACAGGCGCAGCAGCAGCTTGCCGAAGTAGATCTCCTTCAGGGGCCGCGCAAAGATCGGTTCGCACACGGCGCGGATCGCGGTCTCGAACTGGTCCAGGCGCGTATCCGCAGGCACCCAGCCGGCGTCCAGGTGCGCCTGCGCGACGCGACGGTAGTCACGGTTGAAGAACGCGACGAAATTCTGCGCCAGGTAGTTCTTGTCGGTCTCGGTGAGCGTGCCCATGATGCCGAAATCGAGCGCCACGTAGCGACCGCGGGTGGCCGCGCCGGCCTCCCGCCCGACCTCGACCAGGATGTTGCCCGGATGCATGTCGGCATGGAAAAAGCCGTCGCGGAACACCTGCGTGAAGAAGATCTCGACGCCGGTGCGCGCCAGCGCCGGAATGTCGACGCCCTGCGCGCGCAGCTCGGCCACCTGCGACACCGGCGTGCCGTGCATGCGTTCCATCACCATGACGCGCCGGGCGCAGAAGTCCCAATGCACCTGCGGCACCGCGAGCAGCGGCGAGTGCTCGAAATTGCGTCGCAGCTGCGAGGCGTTGGCGGCTTCGCGCAGCAAGTCGAGCTCCTCTTCCAGATGGCGCGAAAACTCGGCCACCACCTCGCGCGGCTTCAAGCGCCGACCCTCGACCCAGAGGCGCTCCATGAGACCGGCCGCGGTCTCGAGCAGCAGCACGTCCCGGCTGATGGCGCGCTCGACGCCCGGCCGCAGCACCTTGACCGCAACCTCGGCGCCGCTGCTCAACGTCGCGAGGTGGACCTGCGCGATCGACGCGCTCGCCATCGGCTGCTGCTCGAAGCGTGCAAACACCTCGTCGATGCGCCTGCCGAGCGAGCGCTCGATTTCAGCCACCGCCTCGGCCGGGTCAAACGCCGGCACCTGGTCTTGCAGCTTGGCCAGTTCATCGGCGATATCCGATGGCAGGAGATCGCGCCGCGTGGACAGCACCTGTCCGAACTTGACGAAGATCGGGCCGAGCGTTTCGAGCGCGCGGCGCAGCCTGACGGCGCCTGGCTCCGCACGATCGCTGCAGAACCAGCCGAGTACGCGGCTTTGAGCGAGCGGCGGAATGAACTCGTGGAGCCCGAAACGCAGTCCGACGGCGAGAATCCGGCTGAGGCGAGTCAGACGCCGCACGATTTACCCGCCAAGCCGCCCGAGGCGCTGTTCGATGCGCTCGAGCGCATCGCGCAGCACCGCCAGCTCGCGGCCGAACCCCGCCAGTTCGGCGCGGCGCGCGAGCAGCTGCTTTTCCTCGACGACGTAATCCATCAGTCCCGCGGCGACGCGCGCAGCCGCTTGTCTTTGCCACGCCGCCAGCCCGCCGGCAGCGAGGAGCACGCGATGCGCGAGCGCGTCGCCGACCCAGTTCGCGAGGTCCTCTTCCACGTCCCAGCGCAGATGCCGCACGAGAAAGAGCACTTCGCTCGCCAGCCTGGCGTTGCCCGAGACCTCGACGGCGCGCATGAAGTGGTCCTCGCCGCGCAGCAGTGCGGGCAGCACCTGCGCGCCGAGCATCAGCGTGAGCGCTACCCGCGCCCCATCGTCTGTCGGCGCGACGGTTCCATCCTCGGCAATCCGAAAACGCAAGCCCGGCAGCGCGGCCGCGCGCAGCTCGCAGGATTCGCCGGCAAACGGCGCCAGGCGGGCGCGCGCCCAGGGTTCGGCCACCAGCAGGTGGTTGAGCGCGGCGACGAAGGCAGACTCGAGCATGAGTATCATCCGGCGTCGCGAAACAGTCGATTTCGTCGCCAATCCCTGCTCGCGCAACTCGCGCGAGCCTGCGTCAAAAAACAAAGGCCACCGCAGCGGTGGCCTTTGCGTGCGCGCCGCGCCGGCTCAGTGCATCTGCTGGATGCCCGCGAGCAGCCAGCCGCTGGAGCCGTTGACCGGCTTGGAGAGATTCCATACTTCCTCGAAACCCTCCGGCGCCGCAGCCGAGGTCTCCCGGACCTGTCCCGAAAAGCGCACGCTGGCCCAGTGCCGATCGGCCTCCGTAACCACCTCGAGCAGATCCGCATTGAGCGACACCACGTCGGTCTGCTGGCGATTGCCGCCACGCGCGAGCACGTCCTTTTTCAGTTCCTCATAGAGTTCGGGGGCGGCGAATTCCCGTAGCTCTTCGAGATTTCCCGCATCGTTCGCCAGCTGCAGCTTCATGAAGTTGAGCTTCGCTGCGCGCAGGAAACCGCCGACATCGAATCCGGCAGGAACATTGGGCACTGCCAGCGCGGCCGGCCGGCCCTCGAAACCGGAGGCCTGCGACGGCGGGGGGGCAGCCACGGTCTCATTGCCGAGCGACTGATATCCGCCCGTTGCCCCGCCCGCGGCGTACCGCAGCGGCCGGGCTCCTGCGGCCCGGCGCTGTGCCAGCAAGCGAACCAGAAACATGACGGCGAACACCACCAGGCCGATCAGGAGCCAGCTCATCAGCATGCTGCCGATGCCGCTGCCCCCGAACAGTGCGCCAAGCAGACCGCCTACTGCCAGCCCGCCAAGGATCGGCGCCCAACGGCTCAGGCCGCCGGCCGGCCTCGGCTGGGCGCCGGTCGGGGCGGCCGACGGCTGCGCCGCGGGAGTCGCCTGCTGCGCCTGACGCGCCGGCGCGGCTGCGGGAGGTGCGCTCTGAATGCTGCGCTGCGCCCCGATTGATCGGCCGCCGCCCATGCGCGCGGCCTCCGCCTCCGGGACCATCAGCGCTGCGCCAAGCAGCGCGGCCACAACGGCAATGACGAATCTTTTCATGACACTCCTCTTTGAAGAGGTTGGCATCCTACCGCAGTTTCCAGCCGCGATGCAGTGCGACCACCCCCGCGGCCAGATTGAAATATTCGACCTGCTCCAGGCCGGCCTGTTCCAGCATTTCGGCAAGCTTGCGCTGGTCGGGGTGAGTCCGGATCGATTCGGCGAGGTATCGGTACGCTTGCGCATCCCCCGCAATGCGCTTCCCGAGCCAGGGCAGAACGTGAAACGAGTACCAGGCGTACGGCTTTTCAAGCGGCTTCCAGACGTGCGAGAACTCGAGCACCAGCAGCCGCCCGCCCACCTTCAGCACGCGCACCATCTCGGCCAAAGCGGCGTCCTTGTGCGTCATGTTGCGCAGCCCGAAACCGACCGTGACGCAATCGAAGCAGCAGTCCGGGAACGGCAGGCGCTCACCGTCGCATTGAATCACCGGGGCGACCTGCCCGCCATCGATTGCGCGGTCGCGCCCGCGCGCCAGCATGCGGCGGTTGATGTCGGTCATGCAGACGTCCGCGCCGCGCGCGCGAAGCGCCCGCGCCAAGTCGCCACTGCCGGAGGCGATGTCGAGCACCCGCTCGCCTGGCCGGATGCGCGCCAGCGACACCGCGAATGCCTTCCAGAGCCGATGCAGTCCCAGGGACATCACGTCGTTCATCAGGTCATAGCGCTCGGCAACCGTGTCGAAGACTTGGCCGACGCGCGCCGCCTTTTCGCTCTCTGGCACGCGTTCGAAGCCGAAATCAGTGTCTTTCAAGGGGTTTACCGAAAGTGGGTGATTGCTTATTTCACCGAGCGTGCCCGCTCGGCGAGACGCTGCGGGAAGCGCTTTACGGCAGCGCGTCCCTAGACGACGACCTCGTACGAGATTCGTTCATAGTCGCTGCCTCGCTCCAGCAGATCGATGAAGCGTGTTCGTACCGGCGCCTCGACGAACACCTCGACGACGCGCTTGGGCTTGTACCAGCCGGGAGGTAGAACCATGGTCGGCGGCGAAGACTCGGTCTGCGTGAGCGACAACGCCTGGACATACCTTTCATTCGCCACGTTGAGGCCAGAGGGACGCACGGCAATGGCGCCGGGCAGGCCGGGGAGCAGCCGGACCCCGGCCACGATGTCGCCCTTCTGCGTCTCCAGCACCCAACGCATCTGGCCGAGCACGAAATGCTGCGACCCTTCGCGCCGGATGCTGATCAGCTGCCCGCTGCTATGGCGCTTGCCCTCGATTCCCGACGGACGCACGATCTTCAGGCCGCTCGCGCTTTCGTCCCGCACCTGCCACCGTTCCAGCTGATAGCCGCGCGCGTGGCCGAACTCCTCATCGCGCGTGCTGATGCGCCCGAAAGTCGCGAGCTCCTCGCGTTCCTTCTTCGACAGCTCGGTCGGCACGCCGGGCTGGCGGAATACCTTGCCCGACACATGAAAATGGATTGCCGCGAGGTCGTTGCCCGTCAGGGCAACCCCGGCGGCGGGCCGGCGTTCGGCGCCGCGTGGCCGCTGCGGCTGGCACCACTGGCGGTAAAGGAACACCAGCAATTGCTCGCACATCGGTTGCACGCAGTCCTCACCGAGTGCCAGCTTGGCGGGCGATTCACCCTTTCTGAGCAGGCCGATGCGATTGCGCAGCGTCGCGGCGAGCGCCCGCGTATCGAGGAAACGGGGCGTCTTCGCCGCCGCGCCGTCGCGCGCCGGACACTGGTCGCCGCCCAGGTCCGCCACCAGCGGCGGCAGGTCGTCCTGCGCCGCAGGCTGCGCGGAGCTCTCGACCTTCTCCGCCCAACGCTCGAGCAGATGCGCGACGAAGGTCAACTGGCGCTGGCTGAGTTCGTTGGGGCTCGCCATGCCCATCAGCACCGCACGCAGATAGGCAATGCGCGGCGAGGCCTCGAAAACATCGCGATTCAGCGGGTCGCGCACGACCTCGTTGACGACCTTGAGTTCTTCGGCCTTGGCAAGCAGTGTGTGCAGGATGCGCCACTCGCCCTTCGGCACCTGCCGGCACGCCCGGTAGTGATGGAACATCTTCAGTCCGGCGCAGACCAGCGCGCGCTGGCAGACGCGCGCCGCCTCGGCGCGCATGCCGGGCTCGTCGGCGAATACCGCTACCAGGCAGCGTAAATAGCCGATCCGCATCTGCTCCCACAACGCGATCGTGCCGGAGAACACCTCGCTCTCGGCTTGCGCCATCGGCAGGGCGCGGTTGGTAAAGCGCTTGGCCTGCTCGATCTGCACGAAATGGACCGCCTCGCGCAAGACCTCGAGCGCACCCAGGCGCGCGCTGGCGCGGGTGACGCAGCGGTTGAACTGCTGCAGCTGATCGAGCATCGTCTGCTGCGCGCTCGCCACATTGGCGAGCGGCACGCTCGACACCCACGCCTTGGCGGTGGCGGCGTCGACGAACTTGGGCACAGCGTCCGGAGTGAGGCTCGGCAGCTCGAAATCGTTCACGTCAGGTCCCATCGGTGGGGGTCAAAGCAGCACGCGCTCGATGCCGCCACGCTCGGCCCGTTCGACGAAGCGGGGCAACCAGTCCGGGCCAGGTACTGCGCGCGCCATCTCCACCACAATATAATCGGCCTCGGCGCCGGTGTCATCCGTGAAGCGCGCCAGCCCCTGCAGGCCCGACGGACACGGCACGTCCCTCAGTCTGCGTCGTGCACGCCAAATACGTCGTCGTAGCTGGCGTAAAAGCTGGCAAACAGCGTCGGCAGCAGAATGATGAGCAGCGGAAAGACGAGCGTCATGGCGGCAACCCGGAGCTGCCCGCCGGAGACCAGCAGCAGCACGCCCAGCACGACGAACGGGATCACCAACGTGACGAACGCGGCCGCCGCGCTGTAGCCGAGAAACGCGCGCCAGTTCATCAGACAGGCAAAGAAACTGTAGAAAAGGGCCTGACCCGCCGCCATCGCATGCCAGGCCGCGAGCAGCGGCGCGAACCAGAACAGCATCATCACCGGCAGGTAAAGGCCGGCGCCGATCGCGAGCGCGACGTGGAAACCGTCGGACTGCAGCAGTTCGTCGCTCGGCCGGCTGCCCAGCAGCATCCAGCGCGCGAGCACGCCGTCGTCGGCCAATGCCGTAGCCCCGAGCAGCAGCGCTAGCGACAGCAGGTACACCGCGCCGAGGCCGAGCTGAACCGTGGCCCGGTCGCGAAAGCCGTCGAACAGGCTGCGCATCTCCGGCGCCCTGCCCTGCGCGCTGCGCCGGCTCGCCGCCATGAAGCCGACCGAGAAACCGGGGATCAGCACCATCGCCACCGGCACGCCGAGGAGCGGTACCAGGCTGACCGCGGTCATCACCATCCAATAGACGAACACCAGCGCGAGCCAGTTCGAGGGCGCGACGCGGAACAGGCGCCAACCCTCAGCCAGCCAGCGCGCGCCGCGCCCCAGGGGTACGACACGCGCCTTCACCCGCACCTCATTCGAGCCACGGCGCCGACACCGTCGCCGCGCGCAGCCGCAATACGTCGTGGAAGTGCGCCGGATCGTGCACGCGCACCAGTTGGCCGGGCCGCGGCAGGTAGTAATCGAACAGGCGCGAGAGCCAGAATCGCAGCGCCGCCGCGCGCAACATCACCGGCCAGGCCTGGCACTCGGCTGCAGTGAACGGGCGCAGCACCGCGTAAGCGGCGAGCAGTGCGCGCGTGCGGGGCTCGTGCAGCCGGTGATCGCGCTCCGGATCGACCAGACACCAGTCGTTGGCGCATACCGCCAGATCGAACAGGAAGCAGTCCACGCCTGCAAAATAGAAGTCGATCACGCCGGAAATGCGGCCGTTTTCGAACAGCACGTTGTCGCGGAAGAGGTCGGCGTGCACCGGTCCGCGCGGCAGGTCCGAAAAGCGCAAGTGCGACTGATAGCGCAGCTCCGTATCGAGCAGCTGCGCGCGCTCGGAATCGAGGAAGGCGCGCACGGCGCGCGCCGCGCTGCGCCACCACTTCGGACCGCGCGGGTTGTCCAGATAGCCGCGGTAAGAGCGCCCGGCCAGATGCATGCGCGCCAGCAGCGCGCCCAGTTCGCTGCATTCGGCCGCACCCGGCCGCTCGATCGACGTACCCGGCAGCCGCGTCACCAGCGCCGCCGGCTTGCCGTTCAGTTCCGACAGGTAGCGATCGGCGAGGTCCGCGATCGGCGCCGGGCAGGGGATGCCATGCCGCGCAAGGTGTGCCATCAGCCCGACATAGAACGGCAGCTCGCTCGCCGGCAGCCGCTCGAACAATGTCAGGACGTAGCGGCCCTGCGCCGTGGTGACAAAGTAATTGGTATTCTCGATGCCGGCGGCCACCGGCTCGAAGGTGCTCGCGCCGCCAACCGAATAACCCTTCAGCCAGGCGGCGAGCTGGCCTTCCGAAACCGGCGTGAAGACCGACAAATCAGTCGAACGTCTTGATCGTCCACATCGGCACGCGCACGCCGTCGTCAAGCGACTCGCGGCGCATCCAGTTGCCGCTGCCGGTGGTGTCTACCAGATAATAGGGCGGCCCGTTGCGCGGCGTGACCTTGAGCATCACCACGCGACCGCCGTCGCGGTACTCCTCGACCCGGTCGCCCTCCTGCGGCTTGATCATCACGCGCGGGTCATCCGCACCCGGGTCGCTCACCCCTGGTGGCGGCGGCGGGACCTCGGGCAGCGGTTCGAGCTTTGGCGGCGTTTGCGCAATCGCCGCGCATGCCGCCGCGGCGAGCAACAGGGCGAGGGACTTGCGCATGGGAGCCATTCTACTCGACCTGAATGCGCCCTCGCAGGGTGGGGTCCCTCCGATCGTCGGGACGCCCGTGCCCTCTACGAACTCTGCGATAATGGAAAAAACGCGTCCGCTGCGCGCGCTGATGGCGCCAGCGCGGCCGGCGGGCCTCTACAGCCTCTGCGTTGCGCATGATGTCCGGGATGCATTCAGAAAAGACGCTCCTGCTGGTTGACGGCTCGTCGTACCTGTACCGGGCGTTCCATGCGCTGCCCGAGCTGAAAGGCCCGCGCGCGGAGCCAACCGGGGCGATCTACGGCGTGGCCGCGATGCTGCGGCGGCTCGCCGCCGATCACCGGGCGCAGGCGCGCGCCTGCGTGTTCGATGCCAAGGGCAGGACCTTCCGCGACGAACTGTACCCGCAGTACAAGGCACACCGGCCGCCGATGCCCGACGATCTGGCGGCGCAGGTCGAGCCGCTGAAGGAACTCGTCGCGGCGCTCGGCTGGCCGGTGCTATCGGTTGAGGGCGTGGAGGCCGACGACGTCATCGCGACGCTCGCGCAGCAGGCGAAGCACGCGGGCTGGCGCTGCGTGATTTCGTCCAGCGACAAGGATCTGGCGCAACTGGTGGATGAGCGCGTCACGGTAGTCAACACGATGGCCAATGAAACGCTCGATCCCGACGGCGTGCGGCAGAAATTCGGCGTCTCGCCGGAGCGGATCGTCGATTACCTCGCGCTGGTCGGCGACGCCGTGGACAACGTGCCGGGCGTGGAAAAGGTCGGGCCGAAAACCGCCGCCAGGTGGATCGCGCAGTACGGCTCGCTCGACCAAGTGATCGCGCACGCAGCCGAAATCGGCGGCGCGGTCGGCGAAAACCTGCGCCAAGCGCTCGACTGGCTGCCGAAGGGCCGCGCGCTGCTCACCGCGAAGCGCGACGTCAGCCTGCCGCTTGCGCTGCCCGATCTCGCAGACGGCGGCGGCGATACGGCGAAGTTGCGCGAGCTGTACGAACGCTTCGGCTTCCGGTCCTGGCGGCGCGAACTGGACGGCGACGCCCCCGACGAGCCGCGCCGCGACATGAGCGCTGCGCCTGCCAGCACGCCGCAGCCGCAACCGGTCGGGCGGCGCAACTACCTCACCATCGCTGAGCCAGGCACCTTGCATGCGGTGTTGACACAGCTCGAGCAGGCACCGCTCACCGGCTTCGACACCGAAACCACGGGACTGGAGCCGATGCGGGCGCACCTGGTGGGCATGTCGTTCGCCTGTGGCGACAGCGCGTGGTATCTGCCGCTCGGCCACCAGTATCCGGGCGCGCCGGCGCAGATTCCGCTTGCCGACGCGCTGGCACTGCTGCGGTCCTGGCTGGAAAGCGCGCGCCACGCCAAGGTCGGACAAAACCTCAAGTTCGATGCGCACGTGCTCGCCAACCACGGCATCGCCCTCGGCGGCATCGCGCACGACACCCTGCTCGAATCGTACGTGCTCGAGGTGCATGAACGGCACGATCTCGATTCGCTCGCGCAGCGCCATCTGGGCTGGAAAACCATCACCTACGACGAGGTGACCGGCAAGGGAGCGGCGCGCATTCCGTTCTCGGCGGTCGAAATCGGGCGCGCCACCGAATATGCCGCCGAAGACGCCGACTGCGCCGCGGCCGTGCACGGGGTGCTCCATGCGAAGCTCGCCGCAGAGCACAAGCTGCGCGACATCTACGAGCGCATCGAAATGCCGCTGCTGCCCGTGCTCCTGCGGATGGAGCGCAACGGCGTGTTGCTCGATAGCGGGAAGCTCATGGCGCAGAGCCACGAGCTCGGCAAGGAAATGTTCGAGCTGGAGCAAAAAGCCCACCAGGCGGCGGGTCAGCCGTTCAACCTGAACTCTCCCAAGCAAATCCAGGAAATCCTGTTCGAGCGCCACAAGCTGCCGGTCAAGCGCAAGACCCCCTCGGGGCAGCCATCCACGGACGAGGACGCGCTCGCCGAGCTGGCGCCGGACTACCCGCTGCCGCGACTGCTGCTCGAATACCGCGCGCTCGCCAAGCTCAAGTCAACCTATACCGACAAGCTGCCGCGCATGGTGAATGCCGAAACGCGGCGCGTGCACACCACCTACTCGCAAGCCGTGGCGGTGACCGGCCGGCTGTCTTCGAACGATCCCAATCTGCAGAACATCCCGGTGCGCACGCCGCAGGGCCGGCGCATCCGCGAGGCGTTCGTCGCGCCGCCCGGCTGGAAGATCTTGAGTGCCGATTATTCGCAGATCGAATTGAGGATCATGGCGCACATCTCCGGCGATGAAGGGTTGCGACACGCCTTCGCGCACGGCCACGACGTGCACCGGGCGACCGCGGCCGAAGTGTTCGGACTGCCGCTGGAACAGGTGTCCGGCGACGAGCGGCGCACGGCGAAGATGATCAACTTCGGCCTCATCTACGGGATGTCGTCCTACGGCCTGGCGCAGAACCTCGGCATCGAGCGCGCCACTGCGCAGGCGTATATCGACTCGTATTTCGCGCGCTATCCGCGCGTGAAACGTTACATGGACGAGACGCGCGAACGTGCGCGCCGCGACGGCTACGTCGAAACCGTGTTCGGCCGGCGGCTGTGGCTGCCGGAGATGAAGTCGGGCTCGCCCGCACGCCGCCAGGGCGCCGAACGCGCGGCGATCAACGCGCCGATGCAGGGTACCGCGGCGGACCTGATCAAGCTTTCGATGATCGCGGTGGATGAGTGGCTCGCGCGCGCAAAGCTTGCGGCCAAACTCCTCATGCAGGTGCATGACGAGTTGGTGCTCGAAGTGCCCGAGGCGGAGCTGGATCAGGTCAAAGAAGGCGTGCGCGGGCTGATGCAGGACGCGGCGAAACTCGAGGTCGCGCTCGTGGTGGATGTCGGCGTGGGGGACAATTGGGACCAGGCGCATTGAGCGCCGGAGGACTGCAGTGCGCTACTTCAGCGCGCCGAAGACCTTCCTGAGGATGTCGCTGCCCGCCTTGAGCGGGTTCTCGCGGATCTTCTTTTCCTCCTCGGCGACCATGTAGAACA
>Ga0156179_1074_pt1 | contig 25315 bp, 24 predicted proteins | sample RifCSPlowO2_12_FD_107832 | JGI IMG/M metagenome (GOLD analysis project Ga0156179, IMG submission 107832) | Betaproteobacteria bacterium RIFCSPLOWO2_12_FULL_67_28 | reverse complement strand
TCAACTCTGCATGACCGGGCCGGACAGCGACCCCGGATCCCCATCGCCCGCTCAAGTCCCAGGCGATTTTCCAGAAATCAGTTTTCGCTGCACCCTCTCATCGAACCTCGCGACGTTGACCACGACGCGGTCGTGGATGCCATCGCCGATCAGTTCCTTTTCGTCGCGCGCCTCGACCCGAAAGCGAACGCTGCGTCCTTCGACGGCAACCACCTCCGCGCTCGCCGTCACGCGCATGCCCACCGGCGTAGCGGCAATGTGGCGCACGTCGAGATGCGTGCCAAGCGACTGGCAGCCCGCCGGCAGCAGATGCTCCACCGCGGCAAGCGCCGCGGCCTCGATCAAATTGATCATGACCGGAGTCGCGAGCACGTGCACCTTGCCGCTGCCGATGCGCGGCGCGGTGTGCTCCTCGCCGACCACGAGCTCCGTCTGCCCGCGCCGCCCCGGCGTCACGCTCGAGAGGTCCATGTCTCATCTATCATAGCGCCATGTCGCGGCACGTCGTGATTCTCGGCTGCGGTTTCGGCGGACTGTTCGCGGCGCAGGCGCTGCGACGCGCGGCGGTCCGCATCACCGTGCTCGATCGCGTCAATCACCACCTGTTTCAGCCCCTGCTCTACCAGGTCGCTACCGCCGGACTATCCGCTCCCGCGATTGCGGCCCCGATCCGCCACATCCTCGCCGGCCAAGCCAACACCACCGTGCTGCTCGGCGAGGTGACGCGCATCGATACCGGCGAACGCACGGTGCTGCTGGCCGACGGCGAGTCCCTGACCTACGACGAGCTGATCGTCGCCACGGGCGCCACGCACAGCTATTTCGGCAACGACGCCTGGCGCGCGCACGCGCCGGGGCTGAAGACGCTCGAGGACGCGTTCGAGATCCGGCGCCGCATCCTGCTTGCCTACGAGCACGCCGAACGCGAAAGCGACCCCACGCGCCGCGCCGCCTGGCTCACCTTCGTCGTCATCGGCGCCGGCGCCACGGGGGTGGAGCTCGCCGGCATGCTGGCCGAGATATCGCGCCATACGCTGCACGGCGAATTCCGCCGCATCGACCCGCGCAACGCGCGCGTGGTGCTGGTCGAGGCCGCCGACCGCATCCTGACCGCGTATCCGCCGGACCTGACCGACAAGGCCCGAATGCAGCTGGAGCGGCTCGGCGTCACGGTCTGGCTCGGCCGGCGCGTCACCGGCGTGGACTCCGGCGGCGTGCAGCTCGGCGACGATCGCATCGCTGCGCGCACCGTAGTCTGGGCGGCGGGCGTCGCCGCCTCGCCGCTCGGTGCTTCGCTCGGCGTGTCGCTCGATGGCGCCGGACGGGTGCTGGTGGAAGCGGATCTTTCCATCCCCGGGCACCCGGAGGTGCAGGTGATCGGCGATCTCGCTTCGATCCGCGGTCACCAACCGCCGGTGCCGGGCATCGCGCCCGCGGCCAAACAGATGGGGCGGCACGCGGCGAGCAATATCCTCTGCCGCCTGCGCGGCAAGGCGGTCGAGCCGTTCCGTTATCGCGATGCCGGGCTGCTCGCCACGATCGGGCGCAACGCGGCCGTGGCGATGCTCGGGCGTTTCAAGCTGTCAGGCTATCCGGCGTGGCTGCTGTGGCTCGTGGCGCACATCTTCTTCCTGATCGGATTCAGGAACCGCCTGATCGTGCTGATCGAATGGGCCTGGTCGTATTGGACCCTGCAGCGCTACGCGCGCATCGTCGTCGATACCGAGCACCGCGAGGATTGACGCCGCCGCGCCTCGATCAGGCGTCCCACAGCCACGCGGCGCCACGCACGCCGCTCGAATCCCCGTGCGCGTGCCGTACCAGCCGCGTCGTCACGCGGTCCGAAAACACGTGCGCCCCCCACAGGTCCGGCACGCGGGCATACAGCCGCTGGATATTCGATAGTCCGCCGCCGAGCACGATCACGTCTGGATCGAGGAGATTGATCACGCCGGCGAGCGAACGCGCCAGGCGCTCCTCGTAGCGCGCGAGCGCCGCTTCGCAGCGCTCATCGCCGTGCGCCGCGCGCGCGACGATTTCCGGCGCCTCCAGCCCGGTGCCCGAGTCGCGCGCCAGGCCGGGACCTGAAAGATAGGTCTCGATGCAGCCGCGGCGCCCGCAGTAGCACGGAGGCAGCGGCAGGTCGGCTTCAACCGGGAGCGGCAGCGGATTGTGGCCCCACTCTCCGGCGATCGCGTTCGGCCCGGTCAGCACGCGTCCGTGCGCCACGATGCCGCCGCCGACACCGGTGCCGAGGATCACGCCGAAAACCACCGCCGCGCCCTGGCCGGCGCCGTCGATCGCCTCGGAGAGCGCGAAGCAGTTGGCATCGTTCGCCAGGCGCACTTCGCGCGCGAGCGCCGCTTCGAGATCTTCCTTCAGGGGGCGGTCGTTGAGACAGGTCGAATTGGCGTTCTTCACCCGTCCGCTGGCAAGCGACAGAGTACCCGGTATGCCGATACCGACGCTGCCGCGCGCGCCGAGCTCGCGCTCGGCCTCGTGCACCAGGTCCGTGACCGTACGCAGGGTGCGGGCGTAATCCCTCTGCGGAGTCGCCACGCGCCGGCGCAATGCTTCGCGACCTGAACGCTCGAGCGCGATCAGTTCGATCTTGCTGCCGCCGAGGTCGATTCCGATGCGCAGCATGACGCGGAGATCTGCCGCCGCGCCGAGGCGAAGCCGGCAGTTCCCGGCGAATCACTTATCCAGCACCCACTCGCCGTCGCCCCTGCGGCAGGCGACGCCCCGGAAGCGTTCCGATTTATTGCCCGCGGCGGCACGCCCCTGAAACTCGCGACAGGGCTGGTCGCCGCGCTGGAAGTTGCGCGTCGGCGTGAGGCGGTAATTCACTCCGCTGCGGGGATTGCTCCACGCCACGCTGCGCTTCTCGCCGGCGAGTTCGAGCGCGTGTCCCCAGCAGGCGCGATCGCCCTCGTCGAGGTCGCGGCCGATCTTCATGCCGATGACCGTGCCGATGGCGGCACCGAGGACCGTGGCGATCGCACGGTCGCCGCCCTTGCCGACCTGCGAACCGATGACGCCGCCTACGGCGCCGCCCAGGACGGCGCCCACCGCGGCGGTATTGCAGCGGCCGCCGATGATGCCGTAATCGCGCTCCCACTTCTTGCCGGTGTAGCCCACGTAATGGGGGTCGTTCTTCTTGCGCCAGCCGTGCGCCGGCGCCCAAGGGGGCGGATCGGACAGGGCAGGCGGCGGCAGGAAGGCCAATGCGAGTACCAACGTAGAGAACGCAAGGATGGCGCGTGCCATGACGGTACCTCCGGAAGAAAGCCCATCGCGCATTTATATCACTGCCCAGGCAAAAAAAATCCCCGGCGCGCAAGACACGCACCGGGGACAGGTCCGATGCCAGCTGGGAGACAGTACTGGCATCTGCTCTTTGCAGCCGGCGATTCCCGCTCAACTGCAAGGCAGAGTCTGCGCCTCTCGCGCGTAAAAATCGGCAGTCTTTAGGTATGCCGGCAGACCGACCAAGGTCGTAGTACCCGACTACAATCGCCGCATGACTCAAACAGCAGGCAGCTACGACTACGTGATCGCGGGTGCCGGCAGCGCCGGCTGCCTGCTCGCCAACCGGCTGTCGGCGGATCCGGCCTGCCGCGTGCTGCTGCTCGAAGCCGGGGGCCAGGACGACTGGTTCTGGATCGACATCCCGGTCGGCTACCTCTACACCATCGCCAACCCACGCACCGACTGGTGCTACAAGACCGCGCCCGATGAGCACCTCGCCGGACGCTCGATCCATTACGCGCGCGGCCGGGTGCTCGGCGGCTGTTCCACGATCAACGCCATGATCTACATGCGCGGCCAGAAGGCGGACTACGATCACTGGGCCGCGCTCGGCAACGAGGGCTGGTCGTGGGACGACGTACTGCCCCTGTTCCGCAAGCTGGAGGACTACGCGCAGGGCGACGCTGACGGCTACGGCAGCGGCGGCGAGCTGCGTATCGAGGACCCGCGCGTGTCCTGGGAAATCCTCGACGCCTGGCGCGAGGCAGCCGCCGAATGCGGCATCCCCCCGGTGAAGGTGTTCAACCGCGGCGACAATTTCGGCTGCGCCTATTTCCAGATGAACCAGCGCCGCGGCCGGCGCTGGAGCGCGACCAACGCGTTCCTGCGCCCGGTGCTGAAGCGCCCCAACCTCACCGTGCTGACCGATGCGCTGGTGAGAAAAGTGCGCTTCGACACCCGGCGCGCGACCGGGATCGAGTTCGTGCGCAACGATCAATTGCTGTTCGCCGAGGCGAAACGGGAAACGATCCTCGCCACCGGCTCGATCGGCTCGCCGCAGATCCTGCAACTCTCGGGTGTAGGGCCCGCTGCGCTGCTGCAGCGGCATCAGATTCCGGTGGTGCAGGATCTTCCCGGGGTGGGTGAAAACCTGCACGACCACCTGCAGATCCGCATGCAATACCGGGTGGCGAACACGAAAACGCTGAACGAGCGGGTGAACAGCCTCGGCGGCAAGCTGGCGATGGGGCTCGAGTACCTCCTGTTCCGCACCGGGCCGCTCACCATGCCGCCGTCGCAACTGGGCGCGTTCGCGCGCAGCGACCCGTCGCAGCAAACGCCCAACATCGAGTGGCACGTGCAGCCCCTGTCGCTCGACAAGTTCGGCGATCCGCTGCATCCGTTTCCGGCCATCACGCCGAGCGTGTGCAACCTGCGGCCGAGCTCGCGCGGCTGGGTGCGCATCACCTCGCCCGACGCCTCCGCCCATCCCGAGATCAAGCTCAACTACCTCTGCGCCCCGGAAGACCGCAAGGTTGCGGTGGAAGGCATGCGTTTTACCCGGCGGATCATGGCGGCCAGGGCGCTCGCCAAGTATCGTCCTGAGGAGTTTCGCCCTGGGCCGGCTGCGCAGACCGATGCCGAACTGGAGCGCGCGGCGGGCGAACTCGGCACCACGATCTTTCACCCCATCGGCAGCTGCAAGATGGGCGCGGATCCGATGGCGGTGGTCGACGATGCGCTGCGGGTCCACGGCGTCGACGCGCTGCGCGTCGTGGATGCCTCGATCATGCCCCGCATCACCTCGGGCAATACCAACGCCCCGGCCTACCTGATCGCGGAAAAAGGCGCCCGAATGATCCTTGCCGCGCGGCATTGAACCCCGGCCGGCAACCCCCATCTAAGTCTGCGTTACCATTCGGCGCCCCTGGAGGCCCCAGACCATGAAAAGAGTCATGCTGCTCATCGCCACGAACCTCGCGGTGATGGTCCTGCTGTCTATCGTCATCAGTATTCTCGGCATCGACCAGGCGCTCGCTCGCGAAGGCCTGCAGGTCATGCCCTTGCTGGTCATGGCTTCGATCTTCGGCTTCGGCGGCGCGTTCATTTCGCTCCTCATCTCCAAGCCGATGGCCAAGTGGTCCACCGGGGCGCGCGTGATCGACGGCACCGAAGGCTCGAGTCAATACTGGCTGCTCGAGACCGTGCGGCGCCTCGCGGAGCGCGCCGCAATCGCGATGCCCGAGGTGGCGATCTACGAGGGCGAGCCGAACGCCTTCGCCACCGGGGCGTTCAGGAACTCGGCGCTGGTCGCCGTCTCCACCGGGCTGCTCGAATCCATGAGCCGCGACGAGGTCGAGGCGGTGCTTGGCCACGAGATCGGCCACGTCGCCAACGGCGACATGGTCACGCTGACGCTCATCCAGGGCGTGGTCAACACCTTCGTCATTTTCCTGTCGCGCGTCATCGGCTATGTGGTCGACCGCATGATCCTCAAGAACGAACGCGGCTACGGCATCGGCTACTTCGTCGCTGTGACCGTGAGCCAGATCGTGCTCGGCATTCTGGCGTCGATCGTGGTCGCCTGGTTCTCGCGCCGGCGCGAGTTCCGCGCCGACGCGGCCTCCGCGGAGCTGCTCGGCTCGCCGCAGCCGATGGTGAACGCCCTCGCCCGTCTCGGCGGCCTGCAGCCGGGCGCGCTGCCGGCGTCGTTTCAAGCCTCCGGCATCAGCAACGCCCCAGGCTGGATGAGCCTGCTGTCGTCGCATCCGCCGATCGAGGAGCGCATCGCGGCGCTGCAGGCGCGCGGCGCCGGCCGCGTCTGACGAAGCGACACTGACGGCGTGACCCGCACCGGGGTTGCGCTGCTCGCAGGGCGCCGCAAAACCGGGCGCCCATGAAGCTCGCCGCGATCGTCCTGCTGACGGTTCTGGCGCATACCGGCTTCGTAGGCAGCCGGATGCTGGTGTCGCTCTTCGCCATCCATCGGCAGGCGTCGCCGTTCACGATCGGCGTCCTGATGGCTCTGTACTCGCTCCTGCCCATGCTGCTGGCCGTGTCCGCCGGCCGGCTCATCGACCGCGTCGGCACGCTGCGGCCGCTCGCGTGGTCGGGGCTGGCGCTGGTCGCGGGGCTGGCGCTGCCCTTCTTCCGGCCCGCCCTGGACGGGCTGATCGTCGCGGCGACGCTCATCGGCACCGCCTTCATGGTGGTTCACCTGTCGCTCAACCACGCGGTCGGCTCGATGGGCTCGCCCGCCGACCGCGCGGTCAACTTCAGCTGGTTTTCGCTCGCCTTCTCGATCGGCGGTTTCTGCGGTCCGCTGCTCGCGGGATTTTCCATCGACGCTGCAGGCCATCGGCCGACCTTCCTGCTGCTGGCGGCGTTTCCGGCCGCCGGCCTCGTGTTGCTCTATGCGGTGCGCCACTCGCTGCCGCACCGCCACGCACAGCCAGCGGAATCGAGCGACCGGCGCATCACGGACCTGCTGCGCGAACCCCGCTTGCGCGAAGCCTTCCTCGCCAGCGCATTGCTCGCCATGGGCTGGGACCTGTATACGTTCGTGATGCCGATCTACGGCTCCGGCATCGGCCTGTCGGCGTCGACCATCGGGATCGTCATGGGCTCGTTCGCCGCGGCCACCTTCGCGGTACGCCTCCTGATGCCCATCCTCGCGCGCCGCGTGCGCGAATGGGCCGTGGTGACCGCGGCCATGGCGATCGCGGGCAGCGCCTACTCGCTGTTTCCGCTGGTCAGCCAGGTGCCGCTGCTGATGATGCTCTCGTTCCTCCTCGGCATCGGCCTGGGCTGCGCGCAGCCCATGATCATGGCGCTGCTCTACGCGGCCTCGCCCCCCGGGCGGCAAGGCGAAGTCGTCGGCGTGCGCACGACCCTGCTGAACGCAAGCCACACCCTGCTGCCACTGGCCTTCGGCGCGCTCGGCTCGGCGCTCGGCGGCATGGGGCCGGTGTTCTGGTTGATGACCGCGTGCTTGATCTCGGGCAGCGTTTTCGCGAGGCGGCGCGACCGCCTCGCGCGGTAGAATCCGCAGCGGAGCCATCGATGCTGATCCACCGCCCCGCGCTGACCCGCTTCCTCATCGAGCGTCAGCGCGCCGGCCTCATCAACGCCGATCTGCGCCTGCTGATCGAGACCTGCGCGCGCGCCTGCAAGGCGATCAGCGTGCAGGTGCACAAGGGCGCGCTCGCCAACGTGCTCGGCTCGGCCGGCACCCACAACGTGCAGAACGAAGAGCAGAAAAAACTCGACGTGATTTCCAACGAAATCCTGCTCGAAGCGAACGAATGGGGCGGCAACCTCGCCGCGCTCGCCTCGGAGGAGATGGAAAAGCCGGCGCAGATCCCGCTGCCGCACCCGAAAGGCGAGTACCTGCTGCTGTTCGATCCGCTCGACGGTTCGTCCAACATCGACGTCAACATCTCGGTCGGCACCATCTTCTCGGTGCTGCGCTGTCCCAAGGGGCTCGATGAGCCGGGCGAGAGCGCCTTCCTGCAGCCCGGGCGCACGCAGGTGGCCGCGGGATTCGCGGTCTACGGTCCGTCGACGCTGCTGGTGCTGACGGTGGGCGACGGCACCCACGGTTTCACGCTCGATCCGTACATGGGGTCGTTCGTGCTGACGCACCCCGGGATTCGCATCCCGGAGGATACGGCGGAGTTCGCGATCAACGTCTCCAACATGCGGCGCTGGGAGTCACCGGTGAAGCGCTACATCGAAGAATGCCTCGCGGGCAAGGACGGGCTGCGCGGCAAGGACTTCAACATGCGCTGGGTGGCGTCGATGGTGGCCGACGTGTTCCGCGTGCTGTCGCGCGGCGGCATCTTCATGTATCCGCGCGACGCCAGGTACAAGGACGGGCGCTTGCGCCTGATGTACGAGGCGAACCCGATGGCGTTCATCGTGGAGCAGGCGGGCGGCGCCGCCACCGACGGCCACATCCCCATACTCGACGTGCAGCCGGCCTCGCTGCACCAGCGCGTGGCGGTGATTCTCGGCTCGAAGAACGAGGTCGAGCGGGTCACTTCGTACCACCTGGGGTCAGAGTAAGTTTCCACGGGGAAACCTGCTCTGACCCCGTAACAAAAAGGCCGGAGGGTTCGCCTCCGGCCTTCCCGCTAAAACCCTTGGTCGGCTACTTCAGGTGCTTGCTGACCAGCTTGGTCATTTCGAACATCGACACCTGGCCCTTGCCGCCGAACACCGGCTTCAACTTGTCGTCGGCATTGATCATGCGCTTGTTCTTCTTGTCCTGCAGTCCGTTCCTCTTGATGTAGGCCCAGATCTTCTTGGTCACCTCGGTGCGCGGCATCGCGTTCGCGCCGATCACCGCGCCGAGCGTAGCGCTCGGGGTCATCGGCTTCATGAATGCCGCACTCGGCTTGCGCTTCTTGCCTGCTGCCTTCTTCGCCTTTTTCTTCGCCATCGCATTCTCTCCTGTGATCGATTTGGGAACTGACGGATCCGGAAATTCCTCCCGCCATCTGCAGCGGTGCCCGAAAGATGCCGAATCCCGAGGGAAGTGTCAATGATTTCGAGAGAAAAAATGACTCTTGACGCGGGCGCCGTTGCCGGAGTGTCCTCCTCTTCAGGCGCCTTCAGTGTCGAGCCAGGCGTCGAGACCCTGCGCGTTCAGCTCGATGTCGAGCGCCAGCAAGGCGAGCGATTCCTGCGCGCTCAGCTGCCAGCCCTGCCGCGCGCGCTCGGCGAGAACGATCTCGGCGACGCCGTCCTTCAGGCGCTGCAGCCGCCCGGAGCTGCACGCCGCGTGGCGCCGGCCGAGCTCGGCATGGGCGCCGATCAGGCGATGCAGATCGGCCGCGAGGCGCGCCACCTCCCGTACCTGCCCGAAATGGGCGACGTAGATCGCCTCGGGCGCGAGCGCCACGATGCGCTCGACCGAGCGTTGCAGCGCGGGCGGGTCGAACTGCGACGGACTGGTGGTCGGAAAGGAGAACTGTTTCCCCTCGGCATCGAGTTCGCGATACGACAGCCCGAAGGCGTCTCCCGCGAACACGTGGCCGCTCGCCGAGTCGCGGATCACGCAGTGGTGGCGGGCATGCCCCGGCGTATCGAGGAACAGGAATTCGCGGCTGCGCCAGCGCAGGGTCGCGCCTTCGGGGGTCTCGATCACGCGCGCCGCGGGTGCCGGAAGCACCTCGCCATAGGTCCGGCGCGTCGCCGCCTCGCCGTAGATCGCCACCGTTGCTGCCAGCAGCCGGCTCGGGTCGACCATGTGGCGCGCACCCCGCGGGTGCACCGTAAGGTGCGCATTCGGGCAATGCGCCAGCAACTGCCCGGCGCCGCCGGCGTGATCGAGGTGAACATGCGTGAGGATGACGTAATCCACGGCCTGCGGCGGCACGCCCTTCGCGGCGAGCGCCGCGAGCACGCGGGGCACCGCCGGCGCAGTCGCGCTGTCGATGATCACCGCGCGGCCGGCGTCGACCACGATGTGCACCGAGGTCTGCAACTCGCGGGCGTACACCGCGTCCACCGTGCTGATCCCGCATGCGTGATCAAAGACGCCATTCATCGGACGATTATAGAATCGACCCCATGAGCATCGCCGACCTGCGGCAGGAGTATCGGCTGGCCGGCCTCTCGGAGGCCGAAGCGCATCGCGACCCGATGGTGCAGTTCGAGCGCTGGTTTCAGGACGCGGTCGACGCCGACGTGCCGCTCGCCAACGCAATGACGCTCGCCACGGTGAGCGCCGAGGGCGCGCCCGACGGCCGCGTCGTGCTGCTGAAGGGCATCGAGTCGGGCGGTTTCGTGTTCTACACCAACTACGCCAGCCGCAAAGGCCGCCAGCTGGCCCAGCGTCCGGCGGCCTGCCTGGTATTTTTCTGGACGCCGCTCGAGCGCCAGGTGCGCATCGAAGGCGTCACGGAGAAGGTCGCGCCGGCCGACTCCGACGAATACTTCCGTTCGCGCCCGCTGGGAAGCCGGCTCTCGGCCTGGGCGTCGCCGCAAAGCGAGCCCGTGGCGGACCGAGTGACGCTCGAGCGTGCGCTTGCCGAGATGGAGAGCCGCTACGGCGCCGAGCCGCCGCGCCCGCCGCACTGGGGCGGCTACCGCCTGGTGCCGTACGCGATCGAATTCTGGCAGGGACGCGAGAACCGGCTGCACGACCGGCTGCTCTACCGGCGCCGCGATGGCGGCTGGTCGATCGAACGCCTCGCGCCCTGAACGCCCCGACGGGCAGCGCTCAACCGCTGTTGCGCAGACCGGCGGCGATGCCGTTGATGGTGAGATGGATTGCCCGCCGGGTGCGCTCATCGGTGTCGCCGGCGCGAAAACGCCGGATCAGTTCCACCTGCAGGTGGTTGAGCGGATCGAGGTAGGGAAAGCGGCTGCGGATCGAGCGCGCGAGCGTCGGATTGTCGGCGAGCAGGGTCTCGCGCCCGGTGATCGCCGCCAGCCACTGGCGCGCCAGGTGCCACTCGGCCTCGATCTGCCGGAAGATCCGCCCGCGCAAGCGCGCCTCAGGCACCAGATCGGCGTAACGCGACGCGATCGCGAGGTCGGATTTGGCAAGCACCATGTCGAGGTTCGACAACAGCGCGCGGAAGAACGGCCAGCGTGCATGCATCGCCTGCAGCGCCGCCCTGCGCGCGCCGTCGGTAGCAGCCCAGCTCTGCACCGCCGAGCCGAATCCGTACCAGCCGGGGAGCATCAGCCGGCTCTGGCTCCAGCCGAACACCCAGGGGATGGCGCGCAGGTCCTCGAGCCGGCCGCCGCCCTTGCGCGCCGACGGGCGGCTGCCGATATTGAGCTCGGCAATTTCCCCGATCGGCGTCGCGGCGTGAAAGTACGCCATGAACCCCGGCGCATCGACGAGTTCGCGGTAGGCGCGATAGGCGAGCCGCGCAAGCTCTTCCATCGCCTCGGCATCGCTCGCCGCAAGCGGTCCTTCCTGCGCTGCGAGGCTCGCTTCGAGCGTGCCCGCGACGAGCGTCTCCAGGGTCCTGCGCCCCGTCTCGGGATCGGCGTACTTGCTCGCGATCACCTCGCCCTGTTCGGTGAGTCGCAGGGCGCCGTCCACGCTCCCGGCCGGCTGCGCCAGGATCGCCTCGTACGAAGGCCCGCCACCGCGGCCCACTGTGCCGCCGCGACCGTGGAACAAGCGCAACCGCACGCCATGCGCGCGGCACACGCGCATCAGTTCGGCGGTCGCCTTGTAAAGCGCCCAGCCCGACGCGAGATAGCCGCCGTCCTTGTTGGAGTCGGAGTATCCGAGCATCACCTCCTGGGCGTCGCCGCGCGCGGCGATCCAGCGGCGGTAGAGCGGCAGGCGAAGCGCTTCATCCATGATCGCGCCGCAGCGATCGAGGTCCGCGATCGACTCGAAGAGCGGGATGATGTCGAGGCCGAGGAACCCCGGCTTCAAGAGCCCCACCTCGCGCAATAGCACGCCCGCCTCGAGCAGGTCGGAGGCCGACTGGCATCGCGAGATGATCGTATGCGGAACCGCGCGCTCGCCGAACCGGCGCTGCGCGCGCGCCGCCGCCTCGAACACCGCAAGCTCCCCGGTAAGTCTCGCCGAATACTCCAGGTGCGGCGAACGCAGCGGACGCACCCCCTCCAGCTCGTGGCCGAGCAGCCGCACGCGCTCCGGCTCGGCGAGCGCCGCGTAGTCTGCCGCCACACCTGCGCACGCAAGCAGCTCGGCGACGACTGCCTCGTGCTCTTCGGAGCTTTGCCGCAGGTCGATCGCCGCCAGGTGAAAGCCGAACACGCTCGCTTGGCGCCGCAGCGTAGCCAGCCGCCCGTCGGCGAGCAGAGCGGCGCCCTGGGCGCGCAGTGCGCGATCGAGCGTGTCGAGCTCCCCTATGAACTCCGCATCGCTGGCGTAGGCCGGCCGCTCGGCGATCGGGGCCACGCTCGGGCGAACCCCGGCGAGCGCCTCGCAGGTCGCGGCGAGCCGCGCATAAATCCCGGAGACCGCACGCCGGTAGGGCTCGTCGCGGCGATACGGTGATGCGTCGCCGGAGGCCTCCGCCAGCGCCTGCAGCTCCGCCGGGGCGGCACGGATGCGGGCCGAGAGCGCCAGCTCCTTGCCGAGCTGGTTGGCTTCTTCGAGGTAGTGCGCGAGCGCGAGGCGCGCCTGCTGCGCGAGCGCGTTTTCGAGGGTTTGCGCGCTGACGAACGGATTGCCATCGCGATCGCCCCCGACCCAGGTCCCTACGGTGAGATACGGCGGCAGCCACGGCCGCTCGGCGAGTCCGAGGCGCGCCGCGAGCGCCGCCTCCATCTCGGCGTATAGCTGCGGCAGCTCGGCGAGAAAGGTCAGCCGAAAGTAGTTGAGCGAGTTCGCGATCTCGTCGCCTACGGTGAGCCGCTGCAGCCGCAGCATGGCGGTGAGCCAGAGCTGCAGCACCCGGCGGTGCAGCGCGCGCTCGCGCGCTGCCGCCTCGCCCCCGGACGCAAGCAACCGCGCGATCTCGCGCTCGGCATCGAGAATCGACTGGCGCTGCACCTCGGTCGGGTGCGCGGTGAGCACCGGGCTGATGCGCGCGCGCTCGAACCAGGCCAGCAGCCCCTCGGCGCCGACTCCCGCGCGCTGCACGCGCTCGAGCGCATAGGAGAAACTCCCGGGGCGCCGCTTCGACCGGGCACGCGCGTGCTCGCGCCGGCGGCGGTGCTGGTGCACGTCCTCGGCAATGTTGAGCAGGTGCGAGAAATAGCTGAATGCGCGCACCACGTGCAGTGTCTCCTCGATCGCCAGGGCGTTCAGCTGGCGTTCGAGTTCGACCTTGATGGCCTGTGCGGCACCGCCGCCGCCCAGTTCGGATTCCGAGCGCCTGAAGCGCACCGCGGTCTGGCGAATGCGCTCGATGGTCGCGAAAGTCGTCTCGCCCGCCTGATCGCGGATCACCTCGCCGAGGAGGCGTCCAAGCAGGCGGCGGTCTTCGCGCAGCAGGCGCTCCTTCGCGTCCTCCCGGCTCTCGGTGGCAGCATTCACGCGGGCAATTCTAGCCGCCGGACTGCCGCGCACCGCGCGAATGTCTCGTCGCCAGCCGGCAACCGCCTCTCCACGCAGCAGGCGCTTAGAATTCGACATCCGCTCATGCCAGCGACCGACACGACTCAGCCGGCCGACCCGAACGTCTCCCTGCCCGAACCCGTACTCCGATTTCTGCGGGCGCACGGATTGGCCTCGCTCGACGAATCGCCGCTTGCCGTCGCCCTGCCGGGCGGCGTGTCCTCCGACATCTGGCGCGTCGAGCTGCGTTCCGGCCCGATTTGCGTCAAGCGTGCGCTGCCCCGCCTGCGGGTGCCGCAACTCTGGGAAGCGCCGGTGGAGCGCAATACCTACGAGCATCGCTGGATGCAGGCCGCATCGCTCGCCGTTCCGGGGATCGCGCCGCAGGTGCTTGCGCACGACGCTGCCGGCCTGTTCGCCATGGAGTACCTCGACGGCGCGGTGCACCGCCTATGGAAGGAGGAGTTACGGGCCGGTCGCGCCGACACCGGTGCCGCGCGCGCGGTGGGCGAGCGGCTGGCGCGAGTGCATGCCGCGACCGCGCGGCGCGAAGAGGTCGCGCGGCGCTTCGCCACCGACGCTGGCTTTCATGCCATCCGGCTGGAGCCTTACCTGCTCGCGAGCGCGCGCGTGCACCCGGCGCTCGCCCCCGCCCTCGAGGCGCTCGCGCAGCGCACCGCGCGCACCCGCATCGCGCTGGTGCACGGCGACGTCAGTCCGAAGAACATTCTGATCGGGCCGGGCGGACCGGTGTTCCTCGATGCCGAGTGCGCCTGGTACGGCGACCCGGCGTTCGATCTTGCGTTCGTCCTCAATCACCTGCTGCTCAAGTGTCTGTGGACGCCGCGCGCGAGCGCCGCATTTCTCGCCTGCTTCGACGCCCTCGCCGCCGCGTATCTGGGCGGCGTGACCTGGGAACCGGTACGCGAGCTCGAGGCCCGAGCCGCTTCGCTGCTGCCCGGATTGCTGATCGCGCGGGTCGACGGCAAGTCACCGGTGGAATACCTGAGCCGAGCGGCGGACCAGGAGCGCGTCAGGCGCATCGCCGGGGCGCTGCTGGTCGCGCCTGCCGCCACCTTGGCTCAAGTGAGGGACGCATGGCGAAAATCGTAGAGGTTCGGGGACGCCGCGTCTGGGATTCGCGCGGCAAGCCCACTGTCGAGGCGGAAATCCGGCTGGAAGGCAGTGCCACGGGCCGTGCCATTGCGCCTGCCGGCGCCTCGACCGGCTCGGGCGAGGCGAAGGTGCTGGAGACTCGCCAAGCGGTGCATAACGTCAATACGGTTATCGCTGCCGCGCTGATCGGCAGGCAAGCCGAGCAGGAATCGATCGACCGTATCCTGATCGAACTCGACGGCACTCCCGACAAGCACCGTCTCGGCGCCAACGCCCTTGTCGCCGTGTCGCTCGCCTGCGCCCACGCTGCTGCCGCGGCAGAGGGTGTCCCGCTTTGGCAGCATCTCGCCGGCGGCCGGCGCGTTGCGCTGCCGGTGCCACAGATCCAGATTTTCGGCGGCGGCGCCCACGCGCGCGGCCGCGTCGACATCCAGGACTACCTCCTCGTGTGCACCGGCGCCGGCAGTTTTGCCGAGGCGCTCGACTGGACTGCCGAGGTCTATCGCGCCGCGGGTGCGCGGCTGGCCAAGCGCAGCCAGCTCCAGGGCGTAGCCGACGAAGGCGGCTACTGGCCATCGTTCAAGTCCAACGAGGAGGGGCTCGCCGAGCTGGTGGCCTCGATCGAGGACGCCGGGCTGAAAGCGGGAACCGATGCCTGCATCGCGCTCGACATCGCGGCGACGCAGCTTTACCGCGGCGGCCGCTACCACCTGGCGCTGGAAAACCGCTCGCTCGGCGCGGAGCAATTGCTCGGCATGCTGCTGCGCTGGCTCGAACGCTATCCCATCGTTTCGGTGGAAGATCCGTTCGCCGAGCACGATGCGGAGGCCATGCGCGCCTTTACCCGCGCCGCCGGCGAGCGCGTGCAGATCGTGGGCGACGATTTTTTCGTCACCGATGCGAAGCGCGTCACGCGGGCCGCTGGTGCCTGCAACGCGGTGCTGCTCAAGCCCAATCAGGTCGGCACGGTTTCGGAAACATTGGCCTGCTGGCAGGCGGCGCGCGCAGCGGGCTATGGCGGCATCGTCTCGGCGCGCTCGGGTGAATCGGAGGACGTCTCGATCGTGCACCTCGCCGTGGGATGGGGGGTGCCTCAATTGAAGGTGGGCAGCTTCTCGCGCTCGGAGCGCATGGCGAAATGGAATGAGGGCCTGCGCATCGAGGAGGCGCTGGGCTCCGACGCGCTGCCCTACCCCGCGCGCCGCCTGTTCCAGGGCCGGGCCGGTCGAGGGTGATGCAACCGCATGCGGCGCGCAGGGTCGCCAGCTGGAACGGCTTGCTGTATCGGGATCGGGCCACATATACTTGCACATATACGCTCGAAAGGATTGCCATGGGACAGGTCACGATCTATCTGGACGAAGATACGGAACGCAAGGCACGCGATGCGGCGCGCGCGGAAGGCGTGGCGTTGAGCAAGTGGGTCGCACGACAACTCCGGCGGCGTCCGCGCGGCGAGTGGCCGGAGGCCGTCCGCGCTTTGGCCGGCGCCTGGGCGGATGCGCCAAGCCTGGAAACGATTCGGAGGTACAAGGCGAAGGACCTCGCGCGCAGACGGGTGTAGCCATGTATGCGCTGGACACCAATACGGTTCTCGACTATTTCAGGAATCGCGGAAACGTGGCGAAGAACCTGCTTGCGGTGCCGGCAGACGAGATTGCGCTCCCCGCGATCGTCGCGTACGAAGTGTGGTTCGGTGTCCTCGGTTCACAGAACCCCAGGCGACGGCAGTCGCAGTTCGAGCAGTTCCTTGCGACGGTCGAAATCCTCGGCTTCGATTCGGCTGTCGGTCGACGGGCTGCCGAATTGCGCCTTGCCTTGGAGCAGCGCGGCGAAGGAATCGGCCCGATGGATACGCTCATCGCCGCGACTGCGCTCGCGCACAATGCGACCCTGGTGACGCGGAACATACGGGAATTCGGTCGTGTGCACGGCCTGAAGGTCGCCGACTGGTACACATAAGCGAACGTGCCGCATCAGGCGTCAGGGAGTGGGCGTCAGCCCGCTGGCCGAAAGCCGATACCGCCGGTCGCATCCCGCGGCCGCCGCCTGCGAATGGGTGACGAGAATGCCGGCTGCCCCGCGCTGTTTGACCTGCGCGCGCAGCAGCTCAAGTACCTGCGCTGCGTTCTCGGGGTCCAGATTGCCCGTAGGCTCATCCGCGAGCACCAGACTCGGGTTGCCGACCAGCGCGCGCGCGATCGCCACCCGCTGCAGTTCGCCGCCCGACAGTTCGCGCGGCATGCTCGCCTCGCGCCCCGCCAGACCCACTGCGGCCACCAGCGACACCGCGCGCTGGTCGATTACGGCCTGCGGCACCCCGCGCAGCAACAGCGGCAGGCCGACGTTCTGCGCCACGCTCAAATGCGGCAGGATGTGGAACGCCTGGAACACGAAACCGAACCGGTCGCGCCGCAGGCGGGTGGCCGCATCGTCGTCCAGCCGCGTGATGTCGATGCCCTCGAATTCGATGCGGCCGCAATCCACCGGCTCGAGACCGGCAATCACATGCAGCAGCGTCGACTTGCCGATCCCGGACTCGCCCACGATGGCGACATATTCGCCCTGGCCGGCATCGAGCGATACCGCGTTGAGAACGGTTCGCGCGCCGAAGCGCTTGGTGACGCCGCAGAGCCGCAGCACCCCTAGACGCCCAGATAGCGCTGGTGCACGTCGGGCCGCTCCCGCAGCTCCGCAGCAGGGCCCTCGTACACGACTTCGCCCTTGACCAGGATCAGGTTGCGGTCGGTGATCGAATTCACCGCGGCGAAATTCTTGTCCACGATCACGGTCGCGATGCCGGATTCGCGGACCTTGCGCACGATGGTCCAGATCTCGCGTGCTATTTTCGGCGCCAGGCCTTCCGTCGCCTCGTCAAGGATCAGCAACTCGGGATTGGTCATCAGCGCGCGCCCGATGGTCAGCATCTGCTGCTCCCCGCCCGAGAGCTGTCCACCCCCATGCCGCATGCGCTCCGCCAGGCGCGGAAACGTCTCCAGCACGCGCTCGAGCGTCCAGTCGCGCCGGCCTTCGCTGCCGGGCCGCGCCGCCATGATCAGGTTCTCGTGCACCGACAAGTTCGGAAAGATGCCGCGGCCCTCGGGCACGTAGGCGACTCCCATGCGCGCGATGCGGTGCGCCGCCTCACGCGTGGCGTCGCGTCCCCGGATCCGGACCCTGCCCTCGCGCGAGCGCACCAGTCCGATGATGGTCCGCAGCAGCGTGGTCTTGCCCATGCCGTTGCGACCCATCAGGCCGATCGACTCGCCGCACCCGATGCGCAAGTCCACGCCCCGCAGGACATGGCTCGAACCGTAGTACGTGTGCAGCCCCGTCGCCTCGACGAGCAACTCACTCATGCCCCGGGCTCCCGAGGTAGGCTTCCTGCACCTCGCGGTTGGCGCGGATGCTCTCCGGCGTGCCGCTCGCGAGCACCGCGCCGTTCACCATCACGGTCAGCAGGCCCGCCAAGGCGAAGACCGCATCCATGTCGTGCTCGACCAGCAGCATGGCGTGCCCGGGCACGAGCTTTTTCAGCAGCTCGACCATGCGGGCCGATTCCTCTCCCCCCATGCCGGCCAGCGGCTCATCGAGCAGCAGCACCTTCGGCTGCGTCGCCAGGGTCATCGCCACCTCGAGCTGGCGCCGCTCGCCGTGCGACAACGAACTCGCGGGCAGCTGCTCGCGGCCGCCCAGTTCGGCGAGTTCGATCGCCTGCGCCGCCGCCTCGTTCACCGCGCGATAGCGCGCCGCGGCCCTCAGGAAGCGCATCGAGCTCGGCAGGCGCGACTGCGCCGCGAGCCGGCAATTCTCGAACACGGTGAAACGCATGAAGATGTTGGTGCGCTGGTAGCTGCGCCCGACGCCCAGCTGCGAGATGCGGTGCGGCGGCAATCCGGTGACATCGCGCCCCAGGATCTCGATCCGGCCGGAACTCGGCGCCAGGTCGCCCGAGAGCAGGTTGATGAGCGTCGTCTTGCCGGCGCCGTTCGGCCCGATTACCGCGTGCATCTGGCCGACGCGGCACTCCAGCGCGACGTCGTTCACCGCGGTCAGGCCGCCGAAATCCTTGCGCAGCGCAGCGGTCCTGAGCGCGACCTCAGTCACGGCGCTTGCTTTCGAACAGCTGCGCCAGGCCCCGCGGCAGCAGCAGCACCGATAGCACGATGAAACCGCCGAGCAGCAACTGCCAGTGCTTGGTCCAGCCCTGGAACACCAGCTCGAGCACCTTGAGCGCCGCGGCGCCCAGGATCGGGCCGGAGGGGGTGCCCATGCCACCGAGGATCACCATCATGAGCAGCTGACCCGACTGGTGCCAGGACAGCATCTCCGGGTTCACCAGCCCATCGTGCGCCGCGGCGAGCCAGCCCGCCAGTCCGGCAAGCGTACCGGCAAGCACGAAGCACACCAGCTTGTAGCGGAAAGTCGCGAAACCGAGCATGCGCATGCGGTGCTCGTTCTCCTTGATCCCCGAGATCACGCGCCCGAAAGGGGAAGCGAGCAGCACGCGCAGCATCAGGTACACGAACACCATCATGGCGAGCGCAACGTAGTAGAAGTGCGCGGGCCGCTCCAGGTCGAACGGGCTCCAGCCCGCGATCTCCAGCACCGGGCGCACGTAGATGTACTTGCCGTCGGAGCCGCCGAGGTGGCTGGAGTCATGCACGTAAAAGTACGTCATCTGGCCGAAAGCCAGCGTCACCATGATGAAGTAGATCCCGGTCGTGCGCAGCACGAAGAATCCGACGATGAGCGCGGCCAGCGCGGCGACGCCGAGCGACACGCCAAGGCTGGTCCAGAACCCGGCCGCCTGGTACTCGGGCGTGAGCAGCATCAGCGCATACGCGGCGACCCCGAAGAACAGCGCGTGCCCCAGGCTCACCAGCCCCGTATGGCCCACCAGCAGGTCCAGGCTCATGGCGAAGATCCCCATGATCATGAGCTTGGTGATGAACTGGAGGTAGAACTTTTCGCCGACGAGCGGAAAGGCGGCCAGCGCGACGAGGCCGATCGCGAGCAGCACCTGGAGGGCGCGAGGCTGGCGCTCCATGTCAGGCCTTGCCGAAAATGCCCTGCGGGCGCCACAGCAGGATGGCGGCCATCAGCAGGTAGACCACCATGCCCGCGATCTGCGGCAGCAGCACCTTGCCGAAGGTGTCTGCGAAACCGATTGCCAGCGCCGCCACCAGTGCCCCCTTGACCGAGCCGATGCCGCCGATCACCACCACCACGAAGGAGACGATCAGCACCTGGTTGCCCATGCCCGGAAAGACCGACGATACCGGCGAGCCGAGCATGCCGGCGAACGCCGCCAGCGCCACGCCCAGCGCGAACACCACGCGGTAGAGCAGCCCGATGTTGATGCCGAGCGACTGCACCATCTCGCGGTTGACGCTGCCGGCGCGGATCATCATGCCGAGGCGCGTTTTCTGGATCAGCCAGTACATGCCGGCGGCGATCGCAAGGCAGATCGCCGACATCGCCACGCGGAACACCTGGTAAGACAGGTTTTCGGTCAGCGGAATCGAGAAATCGAGCGCCGGCGGCACCGGCACTCCGTGCACGTCGTCGCCCCACAGCAGGCTGCGGCATTCCTCGAAGATCAGGATCAGGCCGTAGGTGAGCAGCACCTGGTAGAGGTGATCGCGGTCGTAGAGGAAACGGATCACCAGCCACTCGAGCGCGAGGCCGATGAGCACCGCGACCACCACCCCGGCCGCGAGCGCCAGCCAGAAATCGCCGATCAGGCCGGTGAGCGAGAACGCCAGGTAGGCACCGATCATGTAGAAGCTGCCGTGCGCGAGGTTGATGATTCCCATGATGCCGAAGATCAGGGTGAGGCCGCTCGCCACGAGGAACAGCAGCAGCCCGTACTGCACGCTGTTCAATACCTGGATGAAGAAAATCGCGGTGTCCATAAACAAAGAGCCGGCACCTCGCGGCAACCGGCTCCGTCTGCCAATGGTAGCGGATTAACCCATCTTGCAGCCGCGCGCCGGGTCTTCCAGCGCCTTCCACGCGACGCCGACGAACTTGTTCTGCTCGCCGACGACCTGGCGCAGGTAGCTGTCCTGGATCGGATTGTGCGCCTTCGACATCTTCCACTTGCCGCGCGGGCTGTCGATGGTGACGCCCTCCATCGCCTTGATCATGCCTTTGGTGTTCTTCATGTCGCCCTTGACCGCCTTCAGGCCGATGTCGAGCAGCTGCGCGGCGTCATAGCCCTGCACGGCGTAGACGTCCGGCTGCAGCTTGTAGGCCTTGGCGTAGTTGAGGCGGAATTCCCTGTCCTTCGGGACATTCAGGCTGTCGGCGTAGTGCAGCGTGGTGAGAATGCCCTGCGCCGATGCACCCTGCGCCTGCAGCGTGCCGTCGGTGAGGAAACCGTTGCCGTACAGCGGGATGTTCTTCTTCAGGCCGGCCGCATCGTAGTCCTTGACGAATTTCACCGCCCCGCCGCCCGCGAAGAAACACGCCGTCGCGCTGGGCTTGGCCGCCGCGATCTCGGTGAGCAGCGCCTGGAACTCGACGTTCGGGAACGGCAGCCACAGGTCCTTGACGATCCTGCCGCCGACTTTCTCGTAGCCTTCCTTGAAACCTTCGAACATTTCCTGGCCCGCGGCGTACTTGTGGGTGATCCAGGCGCAGGTCTTGTGACCCTTCTCCATCATCACTTTGCCGAGCGCGTGGATGGTCTGCCAGTTGGAGAACGAGGTGCGGAAGATGTTCGGCGCGCAAAGGGCGCCGGTCGCCGCGCCAAAGCCCGCGTTCGGGATGATCGACAGCACGCCGGACTCGCGCGACACCTTGACCATCCCGGCCTGCACCCCCGAATGCACGGTGCCGACCAGCACATCGACCTTGTCCCGGTTGACGATGCGGCTCGCGTTGTCCACCCCCTTGGCGGGATCCGATTCGTCGTCGAGCACCACGTATTCGAGCTCGCGACCGGCCAGCTTGCCACCCTTCTCCGCAATGTAGAGCTTGAAGGCGTTGGTGATCGCGGTGCCGAGCGCGGCGTAGGTGCCGGTGTAGGGCAGCATCAGTCCGACCTTGATTTTCGCCGGCTGCGCGATGATGAATGGCGCATGCAGAACGCCCGCGGCTGCGGCGGCCCCTCCGGCGGCAGTTTTCAGAAAACGGCGGCGCGATGCCAACGCCTTGGAATCGTTCATGGTCTCCTCCTGGAAGATTCTGGATCTTGGAAGACTAGTTTAGTCGAATACCCCGGTGCTTTGACTTGCGTCATCTATTCGGCCAGGCGCGGGCGGCGGATGGCCGCGCCCGGCGTGCATGCGCCGGGCGCTCGCGGAGGCGCCGGGCTGCCGTAGAATTGAGCGCAAAGAAGGCATCAGGGGACGGATCATGCTCAAGTGGCTGAAGGGGTTCAGCGGCGGCGGGGAAAAACCCGACCATCCGATGTACAGCGTGCGCGAGACGGAGAAACTGCTCGCCGACCTGCCGGAAACGAATCCCGGGCAGGCGCTCGACGAGATCGTCACGTGGATCGAATCGGTGAGCCTGACGCCGGGCTACCGCCCCGAGCTGCGGGCGGCCGTGCTGCGCGTGCTGGAAGACACCGGGCTGCGCTTCGAGGACGCGCTGCTCAGCCAGTATCTGAGCGGCGCGCGCATCCACGACCACCGCTCGCGCGACCGGTGCCAGAAATCCTTTGCCTTCCGGGCTGCGCTGTCCGAGGCTTATCTCACCTGCCTGGTGGACGATTTCGGCGTCGAAGGCGAAGCGCGCACGGGCGATGAAGAGGAGCTGATGTCGGTCCTGTGCCGTGGCATGCGCTCGACCGCGATGCAGGAAAAGGTCCGGCACCTGAGCTACCAGGGCGTAGACAACCAGGTCTGGGGCCGGCTGTACCGCTATTACCGCGCGGCCGAAATGGCCAAACTCGAGAATCGCAGCGCCAAACCTTACCGGGCAGAGCAGCAGCCCACCACCCCCCAGCAGGAGCTGCTGCGGCCGCTGATGCTGGAGATCAGCGCGCTCGAATCGCTCGCACCGGAGCATGTCGAGCTCGCCTCGCGCATGGTGGCGCGCAACGCCGGATCCTTCAGCATCGCCAGCACGTCTTCCGCGGCACACCAGTACTGCATCGACCTGGGCCAGGCGGTGAGCCCGTTCCAGTATGGCGACGCGCCCCCCGCAGTGCCTACGGCGCGCTTTTTCGGTCCCGGCAGCGGAATCGACCGCCTCAAGGAGATGCTCGACCGGGAGGCCGCCAACCCTCTGCCCGGCGATCGCAAGGAGGGCCAGGAATTCTCGCGCTGGGACGTGGTCCGCGTGCTCAAGCACTTGGTGCTTTACTGGGGCAGCGACCGGCCGTTCCGGCTCAACAAGCGCACGCGCGCGCAGGGCAAGATCTACATCCTGCACTCGCTCGATGCGATCCGGCGCGTCGTGATCCAGGTCGGCACCGACCAGTTCGCCGCGATCGAGGCCACCTACGCCGAGCGCGGACACGCGCTGTCGCTGGCGGCCGAGGAACTCGACGTCGTGCCCGAAGTCTGGCCGGAGAAGGATGTGAGCGAAAACGGCGTCGGCGTCGAGGTGCCGCAGAAGCACGGCGACTGGGTCAAGATCGGCCGGCTCTGCGCGGTGAAGCGCGCCGATTCGGACTACTGGTGGGTGGGGGTCATCCGGCGGCTCGACGCGAGGGGCGGGTCGAGCGTTGCCGCCGGCATCGAGATCCTCTCGAAGCACCCCTCCTCCATGTGGCTCAAGCTGGTCGGCAAGGAGGGCCAGATGGCGTCCAACTGGGCGACTTCGACGGGGTCGCACCGCTACGACTACGTCAATGCGGTGATGCTCGAATCCGAAGGCGATACGCAGGCGAGCGGCTCCGCCATCGCGATCGACCCGAAGGAATACGTACCGGACATGATGTGCGAGGCGCTCCTCGGGGAAAGGACGCGCCTCATCAAGCTCGGTGCGCAGCGCGATTCGGGCGATGATTTCGTGATCGTGAAGTTCGGCTGGGCGTAAACCGGCGCGGACAAGTTTGACTGGCTTGGGACTATCGTCCGGTCTCGGGTTTTCCGGGGCTGCTCCGGAAAACCCGAGAGATGGGAACTGCAGGATCGTCAGCGCCTGGCAAGATGCGCTGACGCATCACGTTTTTCACCGCTCTCGGGTTTTCCGGTGCCTTTCCGGAAAACCCGAGATATGGGAACTTCAAAATCCGGTAAGACGCTGAAGTCAGCGTACGAACCACTCACCCCCTCAGCATCCAGCGCAGCACCCGATCGAAGCGGCTGCCGTACGGCGGATTGAGCATCCACGTCGACGCCCAGCGCGACTGCAGGAACACCGGGCGCAGCTTGGAAAAGGTCTCGAACCCCGCCCGGCCGTGATAGGCGCCGGTGCCGCTTGCGCCGACGCCGCCGAAGGGCAACGATTCCTCGGCGACATGCAGAAACACGTCGTTCACCGTCACGCCGCCCGACAGGGTGCGCTCGAGGACGCGCTGGACGCGCTCGGCATCGCGGTCGAACAGGTAGAGCGCGAGCGGCCGTTCGCGGAGATTGACGAATTCGATCGCCTGGTCGAGATCGCGGTACCCCAGCACGGGCAGCAGCGGCCCGAATATCTCGTCGCGCATCACCTTGAGCCCGTCCGGCGGATTCAGGATGGCAATCGGCGGGAAGCGGCGCCGCTCGGGGTCCGGCACGCCCATCGAGGAGGCGAGCGGCACGCACTCGACGCCCGCGGCGCGCGCTTCCTCGAGCATGGCGGCAAGGCGCTGGAAGTGCCGCTCCGAGACCAGGTGCGCGTAATCCTTGTTGAACGGCAGGTCGGGATACATGCGGTCGGTCGCGGCGCGCAGCGCGTCGAGCATCGCGCGTTCGCTGCCGCCCGGCACCAGCACGTAATCCGGAGCGACGCAGGTCTGGCCGGCATTCAGGCACTTGCCGAGCGTGATGCGCTCCGCGGCGTGGCGCAACGGGTAATCGGGCGCGACGATCGCCGGCGACTTGCCGCCCAGCTCCAGAGTCACCGGCGTCAGGTTCTCGGCTGCCGCGTGCATCACCTCGCGCCCGATGCGGCCGGCGCCGGTGAACAGCAGGTGCCCGAACGGCAGGCGCGTGAATGCCGCACCGGCGGCGGCGTCGCCCTGCCACGCGCCGACCTCGTCGTCGCGGAAATACTTCGCCAGCAGGGCCGCCAGTTCGGCGGAGGTGCGCGGCGTGACTTCGGAGAGCTTCAGCATGGCTCGATTGCCCGCCGCCAGCGCCGCCGCGAGCGGCGACAACGACAGCAACAACGGGTAGTTCCAGGGCGACACGATGCCGACCACGCCGAGCGGCTGCGGCAGCAGCTGCGCCCGGCCGGGCAGCAGCCAGCGCGAGGCAAAACGGCGTTGCGGCCGCATCCACTTCGCCACGTGACGCCTCGCGTGCCGGATGGCGGCGAGCACGGGGAATCCCTCGAGCAGCCGCGTCTCGCGCTCCGGCCGCCGGCCGAAATCCTCGTTGATGGCCCGCGCGATGCGCTCGAGATTCTCCGTCACCAGCGCTTCGAGCGCCAGGAGGCGCCGGCGGCGCGACGCGAGGTCCGGATAGGGGTCGGCCTGCTGCGCCGCCTGCAGGCGCCCGAAGATTTCCTGCAGCGTTTCTGCGGATGCGTTCATGGCGAGGCGCATGATAACGTCGCCATTTGACGTCCGTCACGATTCATCTACAAGGCCCGCAATCCACATGGTCCGCCTGCACTGCTTCAGCCAGTCCGGAAACAGCTACAAGGTCGCGTTCCTGCTGCGTGCACTCGCCCAGCCGTTCGAGACGGTGTTCGTCGATTTCATGCATGGCCTCACGCGCGATGACGCCTGGCGCGCGCGCTCGAACGAGATGGGCGAAGTCCCGGTGCTGGAAGACGGCCCGCGACGGTTGACTCAGTCGGGGGCAATCCTCACCCATCTGGCCGAGAAGC
>Ga0156179_1063_pt1 | contig 25732 bp, 22 predicted proteins | sample RifCSPlowO2_12_FD_107832 | JGI IMG/M metagenome (GOLD analysis project Ga0156179, IMG submission 107832) | Betaproteobacteria bacterium RIFCSPLOWO2_12_FULL_67_28 | reverse complement strand
ACGATGACGAGAGCGATGCTGCGCTCGAGCGCACCTGCCTGGAACTGGCGCGCAGGCTCGGCTCTGCGGGGTTCCTGGCGCCGTGCATTGTCGAAGACGCCAGCGGCCGGTTCGATGTGCGTCTGCTGTGTCTTGCGCGTGAGATCCTCGCCGCCCACAGTGGCTTGGCCGACTTCGTGTTCGCCATGCAGGGTCTGGGCACGGGACCGATTTCGCTTTTCGGCACGCCCGAGCAGCGCCGCCGTTACCTGCCGCCGGTCGCGAGGGGCGAGCGCATCGCGGCGTTCGCCCTGTCGGAGCCCGAAGGCGGCAGCGACGTTGCCGCCATGCGCACGGCTGCGTCCCGCCACGGATCCGACTATGTGATCAACGGCACCAAGACCTGGATCTCCAACGGCGGCATTGCGGGCCAGTATGTCGTGTTCGCCCGCACCGGAGAGGCGCCGGGTGCGAAGGGCTTGTCTGCGTTCATCGTCGACGCCGATACTCCCGGCCTGTCGATCGCGGAGCGGGTACGGGTCATCGCGCCGCATCCGCTTGCGACCCTGAGGTTCGAGGATTGCCGCGTGCCGGCCTCTGCCATGCTCGGCCGTCCGGGAGACGGTTTTGCGGTCGCCATGGGCACGCTCGACGTCTTTCGCACCACCGTGGGTGCCGCGGCGCTCGGTTTTGCCCGGCGCGCGCTCACCGAAGCGCTCGCACGCGTCAACGAGCGCGAGGCATTCGGCCAGAAACTCAGGGCGTTTCAACTCACGCAGGCAAAGATCGCCGACATGGCGGTGGGGGTCGATGCCGCGGCGCTTTTGGTCTACCGCGCGGCCTGGACGCGCGACACGACCGGGCGACGCATCACGCGTGAGGCTTCCATGGCGAAGCTGTTCGCGACCGAGAGTGCGCAGCAGGTCATCGACATGGCGGTGCAGCTGTTCGGCGGCACCGGGGTGATTTACGGCAGGCCGGTCGAAACTCTTTACCGGGAGATCCGGGCCCTGCGCATCTACGAGGGCACCAGCGAAATCCAGAGACTGGTGATTGCGAACGAAGTGCTGAAGGCGGCCGCGAACCCGGGATGACAGCGGGCGCCGAAGCGACGATCTGTCCCCTTCCGGCGGAGTTGCGGTTGCGCACGATTCCGGGGCAACTGGCGCTGCGCGGCCGCGTAACGCCGCACACGGTAGCCTATCGGGCGAAGATCCGCGGCATCTATTGCGAACGTAGTTGGGTCGATTTCCGGGATCTGGTTGCCGCATTCGCTTTCGCGGTGCGTGCGCTTGGCCTCGCCAAGGGCGACCGGGTTGCGATCATGGGGGATTGCTGCGAGGGATGGACGATCGCGGATCTTGGCGTCCAGTGCGCCGGCGGCATCAGCTACGGCATCTATCCCACGGCCTCCGCTGCGGAAGTGAAGTTCCAGGTCGACCACGGCGGCGCGGTCATGTTCGTGGCCGAGAACCAGGAGTACGTCGACAAGATCCTCGCCATCGAAGGCGAATTGCCGGCGCTGCGCTGGATCGTGGTGATCGATACCACGGGCATGTTCGCCTACGGCCACCCCAAGCTGATCGCCTTCGACGCGCTACTGGAGGCCGGCCGCAGCGAGGCGAGCCGTCCTGGCGCCTTGGAGAAGCTCATCGCCGATGTGCGCCCCATGGATCCGGCCTTCATGGTCTATACCTCGGGTACCACCGGAAACCCGAAGGGCGTCGTCGTCAGCCACGGCAAGCATCTCGCGGCGGCCAGCGTCTTTGTTTCGCATTACCCGACGTTGGGCAGCGATGCGCATCGCGCGGTCGCGTTCCTGCCCCTGGGTCACGTGATGGGGCGTATCTCGACCATCACGCTGCCGCTCCTCGGACATATGGTGCCGCATTACGGCGAGAGCCTGGAGGACGTGCCGAGAACCTTGTTCGAGGTCGCGCCGACGTTTCTGTTCACGGTTCCCCGCTATTTGCAGAAATATGCCGCCGGGGTGCTGGTGGGAATCGAGAACACCACCCGGCTGAAGCGCGCCGTCTACAACGTCGCGTTTGCATTCGGAACCCGCCATGCCGCGCGGCGCTGGAACGGGCGCACGCACGTGTGGGACCGGCTGCTCTACGCGCTGGCGTACCTGCTTGCGTTCCGCCCCATCCTCAACAAGATGGGCTTCGATCAGCTGCGCCTCGCGATCATCGGCGGTGCCGCGGCGGGACGCGAACTGTCTGCCGTGTGGCAGATCTGGGGTCTCAACGTGATCGAAGTCTTCGGCCAGACCGAGACGGCGGGCGCGATGATCACCGGGCAGCGCAGCCCTTTTCCGCTGCCCGGGCACGTCGGCGTGCCGCCCGCAGGCTGGGAGGTGAAGCTCGGTGAGGACGGCGAAATTCTGGTGCGCTCAGCGGATCTGTTCGAGGGTTATTGGTGCGATCCGGCGGCCACCGCAGAGACCGTCGATGCCGATGGCTGGCTGCACACGGGCGACATCGGCGCGTGGCAGCACGGACACCTGCAGATCGTGGATCGGGCGCGCGATATCATTGTCACGACCGGCGGCAAGAGCGTCAGTCCGACCTACGTCGAGTCGCAACTTCGCGCGAGTCCTTTCATCAGCGAGGCGGTGGTATTCGGCGACGGCCGCAAATACCTGACGGCGCTGATCGAGCTCGAGTTCGACACGGTGTCGGATTGGGCGACGCGCCGCAACATCGCGTACGCCGGATTCACCAGCCTGACGCGCGCCGGCGAGGTCGTCAAGCTGATCGAACGCGAGATCGCGTCGGCCAATGCGAACCTGGCGCGCGTCGAGCAGATCAAGGCCTTCCGGATCATTCCCAAGGTCCTCGATCCCGAGGAGGAGGGTGAGCCGATCACGCCGACACGCAAGATCAAGCGCAAGTTCATGTACCAGAAGTTCCGCGAGCTGGTCGAATCGATGTACGGCCACGAGGAGGAGGACCGGTTGCACAGCGTGCTTGGGCAGGCATTCGAATCCATGCCGGGCGAGTTTCATTCGCGGGCAATCTAGGCGCAATACCGCAAGGACCACAAAGGAGGACACGATGAGGAAAATGATTGCAGGCTATTTGATCGCGTGCACCACGCTCGTTCCAGGCGCCGCCGCTGCCGCGGATGCCTATGTGCTCGGTCTTACCGGCGACATGACCGGGCGCGACTCGGCCAACTCGGGCGCGGCGGCCGATGGCATCCGCATCTACTTCGAGCGGCTGAACGCCAAGGGCGGCATCAACGGCAGGAAAGTGGAAGTGCTGATGCGCGACAACCAGTCCGAACCCTCTCGCGCCGCCACCGACGCGCAGGTGTTCGTCAACAACGACGACCTGCAGTTGATCATCTCCGCGTCGCTGTCGAGCACCTATGCGCCCACCATCGCCGAGGCGAAGCGCAAGGGGGTGCCGATCCTGTTCTCTGCCGGGGTGTGTCCGACCGACGTTTTTCCGCCGAAAGCCGATCCGCTGCTGTTTTGCACCAGTGGCTACGCCGCGGAAAAGGATGTCGAATTCGCCGTGGATTACATGCGCAAGATGACCTCGGGCCAATTCAAGCTGGGGCTGGTGTCGATGGCCATTCCGATCTCGCGCGGGGGCATGGAGCACGCCGCCAAGTACTCGGCCGGGAAGAACATCCAGGTGATCGGCCACGAGTCGGCACCGCCGCCCACCGTCAACTATGCCCCCTACGCCACCAAGCTGAAGGATGCGGGAGCCGATTGGGTGCTGTCGTGGGCGCCGTGGGTGACCCAGGTCAAGACCTTCGAGGCGCTGCGCCAGCAGGGTTGGAGCGGAAGATTCATCTCGTACGGTCACAACGTCGCCGAAGAGGAGCTGAAGCGCATCAAGGACCCCGGATTCCTCGTATTTACCACCAACGCCATGTTCAGCGATAACCAACCGATCCACGGCGAGATCCAGGCTGCCGCGGCCGGGAAGACCAAGTACCCGTACACCTATCTGAACGAAGGGTGGATTGCGGCGACCGTGATCGAGGCGGCGCTGAAGAAAGTGGCCTGGCCTCCCAGCCGCGCCAAGGTGGCCGAAGCCATGAACGCGCTCACGGTCGATCTGAGCGGCTTGCGCGGCGGCGCGATCGTCTGGAGCGGCCAGAACCACTACCGCCAGGACCTGTACTACCGGGTCTACGGTTGGGATGGCGCGACCAATCGCGTCAAGACCGTAGCCGACTGGGTGAACAAGCCCGTCAATTAGAGCCGCGGCCAGGCGACGGAGAGTGCGCTGCAGACCCTGGTCAACATCGTTGTCCTGACTGCGATCTACGCGCTGATCAGCAGCGGCTACGTGCTGATCTATCGGGTCAGCCGCGTACTCAACCTCGCCCACGGCGAGCTCATGATGCTCGCCGCGTACATCCTCATTTCCCTGACCACGCTGTTGGGCAGCCATCCGGTCGGCGCGCTGGCCGGCGCGGTGGCGCTGAGCCTGCTGGTGGGTCTCGTGCTCTACGTCGTGCTGATGCGCCGCATGACGGGCGAGCTGGTGATTGCTGCGGTGCTGGTGACCATCGCGCTCGGCATCCTGCTGCGCGGCGTCATGGTGCTGGGCTGGACCGGACGGACCTACCACCCCATGCAGCAGCTCGGATGGGAGAACAAGGCGATTGCCCTCGGCGGCGGCATGACCGCCTCTACGGTCGCTTTGGCGACCGTCGGCATGGCAGTGCTCCTGTATTGCGGCTTGTTCGCATTCTTTCAGTTCACCCAATGGGGCGTGCGCATGCGTGCCGTGGGCGAGAACCCCCTGCTTGCATCGCAGCGCGGTATCGCGCTGCACGCGACCTACGCGCTCGCCTGGGCGCTGGCAACGCTTACCGGCGGCCTGGCCGGAATCCTGATCGCGCTCGACTCCGGCCTCGACACGACGATGGCGGTGGTCGGGCTGAAGGCTTTTCCGGCGGCGCTGGTCGGCGGTCTGGGTAGCCTGCGCGGAGCCGTCGTCGGCTCGATGATCGTCGCGGCAGCCGAGGTGCTGGCGATTCACTACATCGATCCCCTGGTGAGCGACGTCGTACCGTTCGTGGTTCTGATCGTCATGCTGCTGATCCGTCCTTGGGGCCTGTTCGGCACCGAGGAGGAAATCGAGCGGGTCTGACCGATGGCCTACGCGAGCGGCTATTTCAAGACCGGGTACGCGGTGGAACTGCGTCTGGTGGAGACGCGCCTGCAATGGACGTCCCTCGCTGCGCTGCTGGTCCTGCTCGCGGCGTTTCCGTTCGTCGCGCCCGCCTTCGTGATCGGCATCGCCAACCAGGTGTTTCTGGCGATCGTAGGGGCGGCCGCGCTGATGCTGCTCATGGGCTATGCCGGGCAAATCTCGCTCGGCCATGCCGGGCTTCTGGCCGCTGGCGCGCTGAGCACCGGCATTCTGTTCAAGGAAACCGGCGCCGCGTTCTGGGTCACGCTGCCGGCATCGGCGGCGGTCGGGGCGCTGCTCGGCGTCGTGTTCGGGCTGCCGTCGCTTCGCCTCAAGGGACTTTACCTCGCGGTGACGACGCTCGCGCTGCATTTCGTGGTGGCGTTCGTCGGGGGCGAATACGAAACCCGCCGGGGTTTCTCGAGCGGCATCGTGATCCCTCCACCCTCGCTCGGCAGCTTCACTTTGGTGGAACAGTCTCACTGGTATTTCCTGCTGCTTGCGCTCGATGTGCTGGTGATCCTGTTCTGCCTGAACCTGCTGCGCAGCCGCACCGGGCGCGCCCTCATTGCGATCCGCGACCATGACGTGGTCGCCGAGGCGCTCGGCATCCCGGTCAGGCAGCATAAGCTGGCGGCGTTCGTCATCTCCTCGACGCTGACCTCGATCGCGGGCAGCGTGCTCGCGTACTACCGCGGCTTCGTCTCGATCGAGGCGTTCACGCTCTACCTGACGATCGATTACGTGGCGATGGTGATCATCGGCGGCATGGGTTCGATGCTGGGCGTGGTGCTCGGCGCCGCGTTCGTGGTCAGCTTTCCGCACGTCATCGAGGCGCTGGTGCGCTCGATTCCGTGGTCGCAGGCCATTGCCAACGAGATCTTTGCCGTCAACTACGCCGCGTTCGGGCTGATCATGATCCTGTTCCTGGTGTTCGAGCCGCTGGGGCTGGTCGGCATCTGGAGGCGCGTGCGCAACTACTTTCTGCTCTGGCCTTTTCGCCAGACCACGGTGGGCGGCGGAGGCGCTTAGGGTATGAATGCTGCCGCGCCGTTGCTCAGGCTCGAACAGGTCGAGGTGGTCTACCAGAAGGTCATCACCGCGGTCCATGGCGTGTCGCTCGAGGTCCCTGCGGGACAGATCGTCGTGCTGCTGGGAGCGAACGGCGCAGGAAAGACGACCACGCTGCGCGCGGTGACCGGTTTTCTCGGCTCCGACGATGCGCGGGTGACCGACGGAAAAATCTGGTTCGAGGCGCACGCGATCGAGAACTGCCCGCCCCATACGGTGGCTGCTCGCGGCATCGCCCTCGTGCCCGAACGCCGCAAGGTCTTCGAGACGTTGACCGTGCTCGAGAATCTCCAGGCCGCGGTGCCTTCCGGTATTCGCGGCCGCGCGGCCCGGCGCGAGCGCATCGACCAGGTATTCGATCAGTTTCCCCGCCTGGCGCCGGCGCGCGGGCGGCTCGCCGGATACCTGTCGGGGGGCGAGCGACAGATGCTGGCGATGGGCTCGGCGCTGATCGGCGCGCCCCGCCTGCTGCTCGTCGATGAAATGAGCCTGGGGCTTGCGCCCCGCATTGTCGAGGAATTGCTGGAACGACTGGTCGTGCTGAAGAAGGCGCTCGGCCTCACGGTGCTGCTGGTGGAGCAAAGCGCCCATCTCGCGCTCGAAGTCGCCGATTACGGCTACATCATGGAAAGCGGCCGCGTCGTCCTGGACGGCACTGCGGAACGTCTGCGGGGTCACGGCGACGTGCAGGAATTCTATCTCGGCATGGGCGGCGGGCCGGACCGCCGCAGCTACCGGGACGTCAAGCAGTACCGGCGTAGCAGGAGGTGGTTTGGATAGGCCCGGGTCGCTGTCCGTAGAGCGGCTGGCGCTGCATTTCGGCGGCCTGGCGGTGCTCGACGACATCTCTCTCGAGGTCCGTCCGGGGGAGCTGCTGGCGCTCATCGGCCCCAACGGCGCGGGCAAGACCAGCGTTCTCAATTGCATCAGCGGCCTGTACCGGCCGTTGCGGGGCCGCGTCGTCTTCGAAGCGCGCGAAATCACCGGCTTGGCCCCCCACTCGATTGCGAGCCTGGGGCTCGCGCGCACCTTCCAGCACGGCGGGCTGTTTGCGCATCTCACCGTGCTGCAGAACTTGCTGGTCGGCCGGCACGCGCACTTCCGCTCGAACGCGCTCTGGGACGGCCTGTTCCTCGGGCCGGCGCGCAGGAGCGAGATCGCCCAGCGCGACGAGGCGGAGAAGATCATCGAATTCTTCGAGATCGAGCGCTACCGGCACAGCGTTGTTGCGGGAATCCCGTTCGGCATTCAGAAGGTCGTAGGATTCGCGCGCGCGCTCGCCATGGGGCCGCGTCTGCTGCTGCTCGATGAGCCTTCTGCGGGGCTCAACCGCGAAGGCAAAGAGGACCTGGCCCGTTTCATCCTGCGGATCAAGCACGAGATGCACATCAGCATGATCTGGGTCGAGCACGACATGCAGATGGTGGCCGATCTCGCCGATCGCGTCTACGTGATGGATTACGGCGAATACATCACCGACGGATCGCCCGACCAGGTGCTCCGCGACCCGCGGGTGGTCGAGATCTATCTGGGAAGCCAATCAGCTGAGCGCCGACATGAATCGGCGTAGGACTGCCATGCCACGAAAAGCCGCGCCTCATCCTGCTGCCGTCGCCAAGGAGCCGCGCAAGTTGAGCGAACAACGCCGCGACCAGATCGTGCGCGCGGCGGTGCAGCTGTTTTCCGACCGCGGCTATTTCCCGACCACCATCGAGGACATCGCGAACGAGGTCAATGTCAGCAAGGGACTGATCTACCTGTATTTCAAGGATAAGAACGATCTGCTCTTTTACGCCCTGCGCTTCGTGCTGGAACGCTTCGGCAGCGAAGTTCTGCCGCAACTGCGCCGCAGTCACAGTCCGCTGGCCGCGCTGCGTGGCGCGTTGCGCGCCTATTGCCGTCTGGCCAACGACTACCGCTTCGAACACGAGCTCGCCTACCGCGCGACCAGGGACCTGCCGAGGAAGCAGCGCCTGCATATCAAGGTGGAGGAAACCAAGATCTGGCGCGTGTTCCGCAACTATCTCGAGGCGTGCATCCACCGGGGATTCATGGTGCCGGTGAATCTCGACATCATGGCGTATCAGTACATCATGCTCGCCCACCAGTGGGCGTTGAAGAACTGGGCGTTCCGCGACAAGTACGCCTTCGAGGATTATCTGGCAGACGGCGAGAAAATTCTCATCGACAGTTTCCTGACCGAGGAAGGCCGCAAGCTGAGCGAGGAGCCGCCGCAGGCGCTAACGAAGGAACGGCGCTAGCGCCGGGCTCGGGCCGTACCCCGCTTCAGGAGTGAGGAGGAAATCGGATGTTCTTGCGTAACTGCTGGTATGTCGCCGCCTGGGATAGCGAGGTGCATCGATTGCAGCTCACCCGGCGCCTCCTTCTCAACGAGCCCGTACTCCTGTACCGGAAATCCGACGGCCGGGTGGTCGCGCTCGAGGACCGCTGCTGCCATCGCCACGCGCCGTTGTCGATGGGCCGGATCAAGGGCGACAACGTGGAGTGCCGCTACCACGGGCTGCAGTTCGATCCTGCCGGCAGGTGCGTTCACATCCCGTGGCAGGAGAGCATCCCGCCCAGCGCGTGCGTCAAGAGCTATCCCGTCGTGGAGAAGTATCACTGGATCTGGATCTGGATGGGCGATCCGGCACTTGCGGATGAGTCGCGGATCGAGGATTTCCATTGGATGGACGATCCGGACTGGCGTTTCAAGGGCGAGCGCCTGCATGTGCAAGGCAATTACCTGCTGATGGTCGAAAATCTGCTGGACCTGTCACACCTGCCCTACGTGCACGCGACATCGCTGGCCGATACGGCGATTCCAAAAAACGAAGTTCCGGTCCGCTATGACCGCGACGGCGATCACGTGAAGGTGCAAAGATGGATCAGCGATACGTCGGTGCCGCCCTATTTCCGCCTCCTTGCCGGTCTCGACAAGGAACAGAGGGTCGATCGCTGGATGAACCTGGAGTTTTCCCCCCCAGCCATGGTGCGAATCGATATCGGCGTGGCGAAGGCCGGAACGGGCGCCCTGGATGGAGACCGGAGTCAGGGCGTCACCACCTGGAATCTGAATGCCATTACTCCGGAAACCGACCGCAGCTCGCACTACTTCTGGGCGCAGGCGCAGGACTTCTCGGGTGACGATCCGAGCATCGCGGACGTCGATTTTCAGCTCGTGCACGGAGCGTTCCTGGAGGATCTCGCCATCATCAAGGCGCAGCAGGAGAACATCGATCTCGGCCCGGGGGCTGCGCGGTTGAATATCGTGACCGACACCGGTGGCCTCATGGCGCGCCGGATCGTCGAACGGCTGATCCATCAAGAACAGAAGGCTGCGCAGCCGAGCGCCGTTTCCTGACGCCCGCGCGGCTGCAACCGCCGGACTCTTCGGACACTTTCAAGGGAAACCCCTCACCCGTCATCCAGGCCTCCCTCCGAGCGGATCTCGGCGGCGCAGGCGCTCAAGGCTCCGGGCCGCAGTGCGCAGCATCCGCTACAATTCTATAGGCCTGTAGCCGTGAAAACCGCAATGAGCCCGCAGCCAAACGGACGTCCCCCGTTCCGCGCCGACCACATCGGCAGTTTGCTGCGGCCGCAGAAACTGCGGCAGGCATTCCGCCGGCACACCGAGGGCGGCCTCGATGACGCCGCCTTTCGCGCAACGCAGGACGCAGCGATCCGCGATGTAGTCCGCCTGCAGGAGGACTGCGGCCTCCAGGTCGCGACCGACGGCGAGTTCCGGCGCATTTCCTACTGGGAAAAATTCGTCCGCCTGACCGAAGGCCTGGTGGTGAAGGAGGCCGTGTTCAAGTTCCACGACGAGCACGGCCACGAGTCCGACTTCACCGCGCCTTATGCGCAGGGCAGAGTGGGGCGCGGCCAGCCGATCACGCTCGATGAGTTCGAGTTCACGCAGCGGATTGCGCGCGGCACGGTCAAGATCACGATGCCGGCGCCCTCGACCATGCACCTGTACCGCTTCACCGACTACGCCGATCGCAGGATCTACCGCGACCCGGTCGAATTCTTCGCCGACCTCGGCAAGGTATACCAGGCCGAGATCGCCGACCTCGCGCGCGCCGGCTGCCGCTACGTGCAGCTCGACGAAGTCGCGCTCGCCATGCTGTGCGACCCCGCGGCGCGCGACAAGGTCAAGGCGCACGGCGAGGACCCGGAAAAACTGGTCGACCTCTATGTGGACGCGATCAACGAGGCAGTCGAGGGCAAGCCCGCGGAGATGGTGATCGGCATCCACATGTGCCGCGGCAACTACAAGGGCATGTACCTTTCGCAAGGCGGCTACGACTCGGTTGCGGAAAAGCTTTTCGGCCGCGCCCGGGTGAACCATTTCCTGCTCGAATTCGATTCGCCGCGCGCGGGGGACTTCGCGCCGCTGCGGTTGCTGCCGGAATCCAAGGGCGTGGTGCTGGGCATGGTGAGCTCGAAGACGCCGCAGTTGGAATCGCTCGAGCTGTTGCGCCGGAGGGCTGACGAAGCCGCGAAATTCGTGGACCCGGCGCGGCTCGCCATCAGCCCGCAGTGCGGGTTTGCCAGCACCCTGGGCGGCAATCCGGTGAGCGAGGCCGACGAGCGCGCGAAGCTCGGGCTTTGCGTCGACGCGGCGCGCGCGATCTGGGGTTGACGCGGATTGGCCGCGGAGCCGCGTTCTCGGGCGGGCGTGATTACGCCGCGGCGGTGACGACTTCCGGCGGCAGCGGGCTCGCGTAGAGCTTCTCGACCAGCGCCGCACGCCTTTCCAGCACTGCGCGCTGATTGATGTAGCCCTTGTCGGTGATCTCGTTGGCGTCGATCGAAGGCGGCTCGGTCGTGACGAGCGCCCGCGTCGGGTGCGTGGAGCTGCCGCCTTCGGCGGCGAGCGCGGCGAGCGCGCGTGCGATGTGCGCGCGCACTGCATCGGGCTGCAGGTCCTTGGTCGCGGCGGGATTCAGGAATACCAGGGCCGCGACCTCGTCGCGGTCATGCCCGGTGATCACCGCATCCTGGATCACGGGATTGCCGGCGGCGATCAGTTTCACGCGCACTGCGCCGGCATGCACCCAGGTGCCGGTGGTGAGCTTGAAGTCTTCCGCCACGCGGCCATCGAACACCAGGCCGCGCGCAGGCTCGCTCGCATCGGCGAGACGCAGCGCGTCGCCGATCCGGTAGTAACCCTCCTCGTCGAACGCAGCGCGCGTCAGGTCGTCGCGCTTGTAATAGCCCGGTGTGACGTTCGGCCCCTTCAGGCGCGCCTCGAGCTTTCCCGCGGCCGGCACGAGCTTCAGCTCGCAGCCCGGGACCGGCAAGCCGATGACGCCGGCGCGCTCGATGTGGTAATGCACCGCGGTGGCGCATGGCGCGGTCTCGGTCGAGCCCCAGGCCGAGAGCATCGCGAGCTCGCCGCCACGCTCGGTGAGCGCCAGTTGCTCGAGCCGTTCCCACAGGTTCTGCGGCAGCGCCGCCGCGGCATAGAACACCATCTCCAGGTTGCGGAAGAAGTTCTTGCGCAGGGCGGCATCGCTTTCGAGCAGCGGCATCAGCAGGTCGAAGCCGCGTGGCACGTTGAAATACATCGTCGGCGAAATCTCGGTGAGGTTTTTCGCCGTGGTCTCGATCAGTCCGGGCATCGGCTTGCCGCCGTCGACGTAGAGCGTGCCGCCGTTGCGCAGCGTCGCGTTGAAGCAGAAATTGCCGCCGAAGGTGTGATTCCAGGGCAGCCAGTCGACGATCACCGGAGCGCGATCCTCGAGGAACGGCCACGCCTGGGCGAGCATCTGCTGGTTGGCGCATAGCATGCGGTGCGTGTTGATCACGCCCTTGGGTGTCCCCGTCGAACCCGAAGTGAAGAGGATCTTGGCGACCGTATCCGGCCGGACGCGGGCGAACGCCTCGTCCACGCGCGCCGCCGGGGAGGCCTGCAGCAGCGGCCCGATCGGCGTCGCCGTCGCCCCGACGGCGGCGAGCGCAGGCGCAAATTTGGCGGGGTCGGCGGTCCAGACCAGGCCCGGGCGCACCAGTTCGAAGATGTACTTCAGCTTGGCGAAGTCTTTCGACAGCAGCGAATAGGCCGGCGACACCGGCGCCACCGGCACGCCGACGTGCATCGCGCCGAGCGCGATCAGGCCATGGTCGACGCTGTTGTCGGAAAGGATCGCCACCGGCCGCTCGGCGCCGAGGCCGCGTTCGAGGAGCGCGTGGCCGATGCGCTGCACGGCATCGAGCGCTTCGCCGTAAGTCACCTTGCGCCAGGCGTCTGCCGAGCGTTCGGCGAGCAGCACGCGCTCGGGGGCGCGCGCTGCCCAGTGCACCAGCCATTCGCCGACCGCGCGGGCGTGCGGCTGCAATGCCTGGGGCGATCGCAGCAGTATCGAGCCGTCCGCGCGGGTTTCCACGCGAACTTGCGTCGGGGCAAATCGCAGCCGTGAATGCAATCCGGATGACATGAACCTCTCCTGCGGGGCGCAAGCTGGGAACTCTAGCACGCGGGGCGAGCGGCGACCCGCGCTAGTGCGCAGCGCGGCTCGCGATGAAGCGGTTCATCCACGCGGCAGTTTCGGCGGCGCCGCCGAAACTGAACACATGGGCGCCGACCACGTTGCAATTGGCGTGCACCGTGCAGTAGCGGGCGATGGTCGCCAGCTGCTCGCCGGGGTCGGTATGCGTCACCAATTGCACGGCGCCAAAGCCCTGCGCGCGCAGCGCGCGCAGCGAAGCGCTCACGCCGCAGCGCTGCGCGAAGCGCAGCAGCGTGGCGAGGGAACTCGGCCCCGCAAGCCCCACGTACAGCGGCACGCCGGGTGCACGCCGCGCCAGGCCTGCGCAATACTCGACCACGCGCGCAGGCGCGAACGAAAACTGGGTGACGACGAAAGCGCCCAACCCCTCGGCTGCCGCCAGCGCCAGCTTCTCGAGCAGCGATTTCTCGAGCGCGGCGGCGGGAATCCGGGGATGACCTTCCGGATAACCGGCGATGCCGACCTCGCGCACGCCGCAGCCCGTCAGGATCCCGCTCCGGATGGGTGCGGCGCCATCGGCATAGGGACCCAGCGGCGTGCTCTCGTCGCCCCCGATCAGCAGCACCTTGCGCACGCCCGCGCCGCCGACTGCGCGCCGCAGAAAGGTCTCCAGCTCGCTCCGGCTCGCGATGCGCCGCGCCGCCAGATGCGGAACCGGCTCGAGCCCCGCCTCGCGCACGGCGATGAGCGAGGCGAGCGCATCGGCGAGGCTATGCCGCGGCAGGTGGTTGACATACACCGGCGTGCCCGAGGGCAGCAGCGCCGCGATGCGTTGCGCCATTTCGGGCTGGTGTGCGCCCATTTCGATCGAGCCGCAGGCGAGCAGCTCGGCGGCATGCGTTGCGATAGCTGCCGCGGCGGGGCGCGTGCCGGATTCGACGCTCATGGGGTTCAGGTCCGCTTTCGCGACACGACGTAAGACTCGTCGAAAAACCACAGGCCGCCGCGCGCCTGCAGCACCTCGCGCGTGGCTTCGAGATAGCGGCGCTCGCCAAGCGCCTGCGCCAGCCGCTCGTCGTCGATCTGCGCCACGTAGACCGCCGCGTTCCAGGCCGCGAACAGGGTCGAGGTGCCGATGCTCTCCGAGATTTCCGAGGGCAGCGTGTGCATCTCGTAGCGGAACACGGCGCGCGCATCGGCGTAGGCGTTGAAGTTGTAATGTCGCGCCTCCCTGCCGATTTCGGCGCGCACCGCGCGCAGCAGGTCGTGCCTGCCGGTGACAAAGGGGTTTTCCTCCGGCCAGACCCCGCGCACGATTTCAAGGCCGGGATCGCGGCCGCAGGAATGAATGCCAAGCAGCCGGCCTCCGGGCCGCAGTCCGCGTGCCAGCGGGGCGATGACCTTGGCCGCCTTGAACTCCACCGGCACGCGGGCGCGGTAGGGTTGCGACGCGATCACGAGATCGTAGTCGGCGCGTGCCTTGCCCTGGCGCGGAATCACGTCGTCGAGCAGGAAGCGGAAATCCTCGCGATACAGCACCAGCGCCACCGGCCGCTCGTAGATCGGATTGCCCGTCTTCGGGCTGTGGCGCGCCTGCCAGTTCTTCGCCAGAAACGGCTCCAGCGCCGCGATCTGCTCGCTGAATTCGTGCGCCGTGGTGCCGTGGAGCGGCAGGTCGTGCCACACCAGCGAAGTCGCAGCCGCCAGCGCGCGCGGCGCGAGCCAGGGCGCTTCGCTGTAATACATGTTGGTCACCACCAGCACCGTCGCCGGATGCTCGAAAAACCGGTCCGCCATCCTGGCGAGCGACAGCCGCACATCCTCGAGGCTCACCTCCTTGCCCACGAAGTAGAACGGCATGGTCGGAAAGCGCCGGTGCATTTCGCGCATGACGCGCGTGAGCACGGTGCCATCGCCCATGCCGGCGTCGAACACGCGCACCGCGGGCGGCCGCGGATGCAGGTTGGCGAGCTCCAAGCCGACGCGGCGTGCGATCACCTCCTTTTCGCTGCACGTCGAGACGAACAGCAGGTACTTCTGCCGGTTGTCGAAAAAGCGGAAATTGCGCGACGGCGCGCCTTCGCCGGTGGCGTGCGCCGCCGCTGCGGGCAAGCGCTCGACAACGCGTATCAGGCGGCGCAGTTCGCGCGGCGCCTGCGGCGCGGCGACGCCGCGCAGCGCCATGTAACGGCTGACCCGGTCGAGCGTCTCGGGCGTGATGCGCGCGCCGTCGCGCAGCCGCGCGACGAGTTTGCCGTCGTTGACGGCGCGCCGGCCGAAAGTCGACTCGGCCATGCCGCTGATGCGGCAGAATTCGGCAATGCTCTCGAGCAGCCCGCCCTCCTGTTGCGCCGGTGTCTGCATTCCGCGCTCCTCGCCGGGGACAATAGGCCCAGCGTGTTTGGGAACACAACCACAAAGTTGTGCGGCTGGAAAGTGGGATTTTGCCCACCATTACAAATCAAGCACTTGGAAAAGCATCGGCTACAATCAACCATGACCGAACGCTCGAAAACCGGACTCGCGCGCGGGCTCACCAACTACGGCGACGCCGGCTTCTCGCTCTACCTGCGGCGCTCGTTCGCCAAGTCGATGGGGTATTCCGGCGAGCTGCTCGAGCGCCCGGTGGTCGGGATCGCCGACTCGCGCAGCGGATTCAACAACTGCCACCGCCACTTTCCGGAACTGATCGATGCCGTGAAGCGCGGCGTGCTCGCCGCGGGCGGCTTGCCGCTCGAGTTCCCGACCGTGTCGCTCGGCGAAGTCTTCCTCAGCCCGACCTCGATGATGTTCCGCAACCTGATGGCGATGGATGTCGAGGAGATGATCCGCGCGCAGCCGATGGACGCCGTGGTGCTCGTCGGCGGTTGCGACAAGACGGTCCCGGCGCAACTGATGGGGGCCGCCTCGGCCGATGTGCCCGCGGTGCAGCTGCTCGCCGGTCCGATGATGCCGACCTCGTTTCACGGCGAGCGGCTCGGCGCCTGCACCGACTGCCGCCGCTTCTGGGCGTTGCATCGCGCCGGGAAGGTGGACGCCGCGGAAGTCGCGGAAATCGAGGGCAACCTCGCGACGACCGCAGGGACCTGCGCCGTGATGGGCACTGCCTCGACCATGGCGGCGATCGCCGAAGCGCTCGGCATGGCGCTGCCGGGAACGGCGGCGATCCCGGCCGTCCACGCCGACCGCCTGCGCGCCGCAGAGGCGAGCGGCGCGCGTGCCGTCGCGCTGGCGCAAGACCCGATCCGGCCCTCGCAGGTGATCACTGCGCACTCGGTAGAGAACGCTTTGCGCGTGCTGCTCGCGATCGGCGGTTCGACCAACGCGATCGTGCACCTCATTGCGATCGCGGGGCGAGTGGGGGTGGAGGTTGCGCTCGCCAGGCTGAACGAGCTGTCCGACGCCACTCCGGTGCTGGTGGACCTCAAGCCCACCGGGCAGCACTACATGTCCGATCTCAACGCCGCCGGGGGCTTGGGCGCCGTGCTGCGCGAACTCGAGCCGCTGCTCAATCTCGAGTGCATCACGGTCGCAGGGGAGACGCTGGGCGAACGGCTGGCGCGTGAGCCGCGATGGGTCGACCGCGACGTGATCAGGCCTTTGCATGAGCCGCTTGCCCGCGAGGGCGGCCTGGTGGCGCTGTTCGGTTCGCTGGCGCCGAATGGCGCGATCCTGAAGCGCTCAGCAGCCGATGCGCGGCTGTTCGAGCGCGAGGCGCGCGCGGTGGTGTTCAGCTCGCTCGACGACCTTGCGGCGCGCATCGACGACCCGGGGCTCGACGTCGCGCCGGACGATTTTCTCGTGCTGCAGAATGCCGGGCCAAAGAGCGGCTACGCCATGCCCGAGGCGGGCTACCTGCCGATCCCGGCGAAGCTCGCCCGCGCGGGCGTCAAGGACATGGTCAGGATCTCGGACGCCAGAATGAGCGGCACCGCCTTCGGCACTATCGTGCTGCATGTGTCGCCCGAGGCCGCGATCGGCGGTCCGCTCGCTCTGGTTCGCCAGGGCGACCGCGTGCGGCTCTCGGTGAAGGAACGGCGCATCGACCTGCTGGTCGGCGAACAGGAGCTGTCGCAGCGCCGCGCGTCCTGGCGGGCACCCGTCGCGCCGCCGGCGCGCGGTTATGCCCGGCTGTACATGGAGCACGTGCTCCAGGCCGAGCACGGCTGCGATTTCGATTTTCTGCGCAAGGCCTGACGGCGCGCGATCCTATCGCGTGTAGTCGTACTTCAGCTCGAATTTTCCGTCGGGCGTGAATAGCAGCGTCGCGACTTTCCACTGCCGCTTTTCAGGCTCGAGGAAATCGTTGAGCCCGTAGACGCCTTCCGCGACGCTGCGCGCATTGCAGGGGACGAAGTCCCAGCGCTTGTCGCTCGCGGCCTCGAGCGACATCGTGAACCGACCCTCGAAGGTCCGTTCCTTTCCGGTCCCCGACATTTCGGTCACCACCACCCAGGCACGCTGCCAGCCCTCGGGCAGTCCCTGCGCGACACAAGCGAAGATCGCTTCGATCGCCTTGACCCCGGCGCTGTCTGCTTCGGCGGCGGCGCCTTGCAATGGCTGCGCCGCCGGCTTCTGCGGTTGGGCGCTGGATGCTTTCGGCTTCGGTTTGGCTGCTGCCGGCTTGGTGGTGCTCGGCGCCAGGGGCTTGTCCTGCGCCCAAGCCGTCGGTACAGTCGGTACAACCAGACCCAAGCACAGCGCGGCACCGCAGCATCGCTTTAGCATATTGATTGTCGCCTTAAGGATAGGGGTCATCAATTCATTCGACCCGCGGAATGCTGCAGGGTCGATAGAACTTCTTATGGACCGCATGAAAATATTCTTATTATCTCGCGACAATCGGTAGCGTAGAAGAATGCCTCAGAACGTTGCCGATCTGAATAATCAGAAAAACATTGCGGTTCCGACAAGCCGTGGGTGACCTGCTTGGCAGGTGGCGGGAGACGCTGTGCATCTTGAGTTCGCGTCGATGACGCCCGCATTCTTTCATTGGGAGGGGGGAGAGCATGCTCTACACACGTAAGACGGTCTGGCCGCTGGGCATCGGCGTGATCATGGTGGCCTATGCGTACCTGGTGCAAAGCGGGGCGCTCGCGGATCTCATCAAGTTCCTGGGAACCGCCCGCCACGTCGGGGAAATGGGGGTTCTCGGCTACACCTTCGGTGGCATCGCCATCGTGGCCGGCCTCTGGCAGCTGCTGGCGCCTCCCAAAGAGGAGGGCAATGCCGATTACTTCCTGTCGATGGTCGGCGGCGTGGTCTTCATCATGATCGTCGCCTTCATCGTCAAGTGGGGCCTCGATCCGCTGATGGGGCAGTGGGGACGGGCAGCGCAACCGACGCTCGGCTTCAATTTCGCCAGCGTCATGAACCTCAACTACGTGGTGATGGGCATTCTTGCCGGGATCATCATCGTCAACGTGTTCAAGGTACCCGGCTGGGCGGAGAACGGCGTCCGGCTGTCGCGGCTCGGCCTGAAAACGGGTGTCATCCTGCTCGGCGCACTCTACAGCCTGGCTGAACTGGCGCACCTCGGCCGGCTGTCGGTGGTGCTGATCGGCGTGTTCGTACTTGGTTCGGTCGGCGTCGTGCTGTGGATGGGGGCGCGCCGTAACATGCCCAACTCGATGACCGGCGTGCTGTCGGCCGGCGTCGGCGTGTGCGGCGTCTCGGCCGCCGTGGCGGCGGCCCCGGTGGTTCAGGCGAAATCCACCGAGATCGCCTACACCATCGGTACGATCCTGCTGTTCGGCGTGCTGTGCATGTTCCTCTTTCCGATCGTCGGCAAGGCCATGGGAATGGGTTACATCCAATTCGGCGCCTGGGCCGGCACCGGGATCCTGAACTCGGCGCAGGTCGCCGGCGCGGCGCTTGCGTTCCAGCCCACGGGCATCGAGACGCTGAAGGTCGCCGAGATCTTCAACATCACGCGCGTGCTGTTCCTGCCGATCATCGTGCTTTGGCTCGCGGTGTGGTACGTGAAGCGCGAAGTCGGCGCGCAGCAGGTGGACCTGGTCCAGGTCGTGGTCGGCAAGTTCCCGGTGTTCGTGCTCGGTTTCATCCTCATGTTCGCGCTGTCGTCGACCGGCATTTTCGCGCCGGCCCAGCACTACCAGGGCTCGTACTTCGACAACAGCGACAAGGCAATGACGACGAAGGACAAGGACGGCAAGCCGGTCAGCAAGCTGTTGAACGACAAGGACCTCGCGACGCTGCAGGGCGAGGCGGGCAAGGTGCAGCGCCAGGACCAGAAGGCGGCGCTGCAGCGCCTGGTCGAGAACAAGAAACTCATGTCGATCGACGACGACGACACGCTGCGCGGCGTGGTCAACGCCAAACTGATGAGCAAGGCGGCGAACGACGTCCTGGTCAAGGCGCATCGCGCGGTCCGCCACACGGCGAAGAAAATCGCCATGTTCCGCGACCTGATCGCCTGGTTCTTCACCTTCGGCCTGGTGGGGCTCGGGATGCAGATCACGATGGCCTCCATCAAGCAGGCGGGCGGCCAGCCGCTGGTGGTCGGCAGTATCGTGGGCATCGTCAAGGCGCTCGGATCGCTGCTGGTGGTCTGGCTGCTGGTTGCCGAAACAATCTGAGTCCGGGAGACCGACATGGCTGAAGACAAATTCGACCGCGGCTCGGCGCTGACGGTGTTCACGAGCGACCGCTACGAGGACGTCATGGCGCTCGTGCTGTCGCTGCTGATCGCGTTGCTGGTTTACAGCTTCATCTAGCTGGGCACGTACCGGCACATCCTGCTGGCGAGTCACGGCACCGCCGGGGCGCGGGCGGCCGAGCGCGTTGCGCTCGAACTGGCCGGCCCGGGCGCGCAACTGTCGCAACTCGTGGTGGTGCCGGATTTCTGGAAGGGCATGATGGGCGATGACTGGCTCAACAACGCCAGCACGCGGGATGCTTATGCCCGCCATGTGGAAAGCCAGCTGCAGAGCGAGATCGAGGAGGAAGTCGCGCGCGTTCGGGCGGATGCCGCCGCGCGCGGGCTAAGCTATGCGCGCGAGATCGTGCTGGGGCGACCGGCGCAGTGCCTGATCGAATGCGCCGCTCGGCTGCGGCCGGACCTGGTGGTGATCGGCTCGCCGCGGCCGCCGCGGACGAAGGGGCTGCGCTCCCGCATGGACCCCGGCGCGCTGCTGCGCGCCCTGGCGGTTCCTCTGCTGGTGATTCCCCATCCGCGATGACGGCTGGCGGCGCGCCGCCCGGACGCGATGCGGCCTGGGTGGTGCTCGAGACCCGGTCCCAGCCCGCCGAGCTCGAAGCCTTCTGCCGCGAGCTCGAGTCCCTCTACCGCGCCAACCCGTTTCTCGAATTCGAATGCTGGCAACAGCACGCACCCGGGCGGTTCCACGCCGCGTTCTGCAATCACAGCAACGGCCAGCGTGTGGTGCTGGATGGCGAAATGAGGCGCGAATCCGGCCTCGCCTGGCGCATCGACTTCGCGGCGGGGGCGAAACAGCACACGCGCTTCGAGATCGAGCCCCGTCCGGGGGGCAGCCGCCTCACCATCACCGACGAATACCGCGTGGCGCAGGACGGCGGCGCCACGGCGGCGGCCGAGGTCGATCGCAGCCTCCATGCCTGGGGCGTGGCGCTGAAAACGCTGCTCGAGCGCGACCGGCGCTGGGGATGGCTGCCCGGTTACCGCAGCCTGGTGCGCAAGCTCTGGCTGCCGATGAAGCCGGCCGCGCGACGGATCACGTTTCTCGTGCTGGTGATCGGCCTGGCCGACATCGCCCTCGTCGCGCTGGGACTGGCCATCTACTGGATCGAGTCCGCGCGTTAGCCGCAGCGCACAGCGCGTGTAAAATTTGCTCTTTCGGGTGGGAGTCTGCATGACCCCGAGCGCCCACAGCGACACTTTTGCGCGCGACAACCTGCCGCCGCGTGCGCGGTGGCCCGAACTGATCTTCGAGCTGCCTGAGCTGCAATATCCGGCGCGCATGAACTGCGCGACCGAACTGCTCGACCGGATGGTGGCGCGAGGCCACGGCGGGCGCAGCGTGATCCGGACGCCGGACGGGCAATGCAGCTACGCGCAGCTGCTGGCGCAGGCCAATCGCCTTGCCAATGTCCTAGTGCGCGACATGGGCTTGAAGCCGGGTAATCGCGTGCTGCTGCGCGGCCCCAACAACCCGATGATGGCGGCGTGCTGGTTTGCCGTGATGAAGGCGGGCGGCGTGTGCGTCGCGACCATGCCGCTCCTGCGCGCCAAGGAGCTGACCGACATCGTCACCAAGGCACAGGTCAGCCACGCGCTGTGCGACCAGCGGCTTGATGCGGAACTGAACGCGGCGCTGCCGGCGTGTCCGACGCTCAGATCGGTGAGCTATTGGTACGACGACGCTGCGGGCTCGCTCGATGCCCTCGCGGCCAGGCAGCCGGTCACGTTCCGCAACGTCGCCACCGCGGCCGACGATGTGGCGCTGATCGCGTTCACTTCCGGCACCACGGGCAAGCCCAAGGGCACTGTGCATTTTCACCGCGACGTGGTCGCGATGTGCGACTGCTTCCCGCGCTCCTGCCTGCGGCCCTCGGCGGACGACATCTTTTGCGGCACGCCGCCGCTCGCATTCACTTTCGGCCTTGGCGGCCTGCTGTGCTTTCCGATGCGCTTTGGCGCCTCGGTGGTGCTGGTCGAGCGGCTGGCACCCGAATCGCTCCTCGAAACCGTGCAGAGCTTCGGCGCCACGGTGCTGTTCACGGCGCCGACCATGTTCCGTGCCATTGCCGGGCTCGCGCCGCAGTTCGATCTGCACCGCCTGAAAAAGTGCGTCTCGGCGGGCGAGGCGCTGCCCGATGCCACGCGCCAGCTGTTCAAGCAGGCCACCGGCATCGAGATCATCGACGGCATCGGCGCGACCGAGATGATGCACATCTTCATCTCGCACACGCCGGAAAAGGTGCGCCGCGGCGCCACCGGCTATGCGATTCCGGGATACCGCGCCACGGTGCTCGACGACGAGGGCCGGCAGTGCAAGCCGGGCGTGATCGGCCGGCTGGCGGTCAAGGGACCGACCGGCTGCCGCTATCTCGCCGATGACCGGCAGCGCCAGTACGTGCACGACGGCTGGAACCTGACCGGCGACGCGTACGCCATGGACGCCGACGGCTATTTCACCTATCAGGCGCGCACCGACGACATGATCATATCGGCCGGCTACAACATCGCCGGCCCCGAGGTCGAGGGCGCGCTGCTGGCGCATCCGGCGGTGGCCGAATGCGGGGTGGTCGGCTGGCCGGACGAGGCGCGCGGCACCATCGTCAAGGCGTTCGTGGTGCTGCGGCCCGGCCATGCGCCGGGCGACGCCATGGCGGCGGCGCTCCAGGAACACGTGAAACAGGCGATCGCGCCGTACAAGTATCCGCGCGCGATCGAATTCCGCGCTGCGCTGCCGCGTACCGAAACCGGCAAGCTGCAGCGCTTCAAGCTGCGCCAGCCGTAACGGCGTGAAAGGGGAAATGTGATGCAGATGCTGCAGCCGCCCGGCTGGGCGAAACCCAGGGGCTATTCCAACGGCATCGCCGTGCGCGGCGGCAAGACCGTGTACATCGCCGGTCAGGTCGGATGGACCGGCGCAGGCGCGTTCGCGGAAAAATCCTTCGGCGGTCAGTTCCGGCAGGCGCTCGCCAACATCGTCGCGGTGCTCGCTGAGGCGGGCGGCCGCCCTGAGCACATCGTTCGCATGACCTGGTATGTGGTTGACCGCGCCGAGTACTTCCGCGCCCTGGGCGAAATCGGCGCGGCGTATCGCGAGCTGATCGGCCGCCACTACCCGGCGATGACGGTGGTCGAGGTGCGCGGGCTGGTCGAAGCCGAGGCGCGGCTCGAAATCGAGGCCACGGCCGTGATGCCGGACTAGCCCCGGGCGCCGCCCTGGACCGTCCAGAATCGGAGAGCAAGAAATGAAAGTCAGCATCATCGGCGGTGGGCCGGGCGGCCTGTATTTCGCGCTGCTGGCGAAAAAGGCCTGGCCGGCCTGGGAGATCGCGGTCCATGAGCGCAACCGGCCCGACGACACCTTCGGCTTCGGCGTCGTGTTTTCGGACCAGACGCTCGACACGTTCAAGGCCTACGACGGACCGTCCTACGAGGCGATCCGGCGCGCGTTCGCCTACTGGGGCGACATCGACGTGCACTACAAGGGCGAAGTGCTGCGCGTTGGCGGCAACGGTTTCTGCGGCTGCTCGCGGGTGACGCTGCTCAAGCTGCTGCAGGAGCGCTGCCGCGAACTCGGCGTGCAACTCGCATTCCAGCGCGAGGTCGACGATGTCAGCGAGTTCCCGGACTCCGATCTGATCCTCGCCGCCGACGGCATCAACTCCAGGATCCGCGAGAAGTACCGGCATCACTTCCGGCCGGGCGTCGACCTGCGGCCGAACAAGTTCGTCTGGCTGGGTTCGACGCTGCCGATGGCGGCGTTCAAGTATTTCTTCCGCGAGACCCCGCACGGTATCGTCGTGGCGCACGGCTACCAGTACGAGCCGGGGCACAGCACGCTGATCGCCGAGATGGACCACGAGACTTGGGCGAGTTTCGGTTTCGAGCGCATGGACGAGGCGCGCATGATCGCCACGCTCGAAGCGCTGTTCGCCGACGAGCTGCAGGGACACCGCCTGGTCAACAACCGCTCCGTATGGCGCAACTTTCCGGCCATCGTCAACCAGACCTGGGTCATGGGCAACGTGGTGCTGGTGGGTGACGCCAAGGCCACGGCGCACTTCACCATCGGTTCCGGTACCAAGCTGGCGATGGAGGACGCGATCGCGCTCTACGAGGCGTTGCGCGCCGAAGGATCGGTGGCGGCCGCCTTGCGGCGTTACGACACGGCGCGGCGCGAGGAAGTCGAGAAAACGCAGCATGCCGCCAATGTCTCGCTCACCTGGTTCGAGCACATGAAGCGCTATTGGGGCATGGATCCCGCGCAGTTCGGCTTCGGCCTCATGTCGCGTTCGAAGCAGATCACGTGGGAAAACCTGCAATTGCGCGATGCGCGCTTCGTCGAGCGCGTGCAGCACTGGTTCGCGCAGAAGCAGAAGGCGAGCGGCTATGACCTCGACACGGCGCATCCCCCGGTGCCGATGTTCACGCCGTTTCGCCTCCGCGGGCTGCTGCTGGAAAACCGGGTGGTGGTCTCACCCATGGACCAATACTCGGCGGTGGAGGGGATGCCCACCGACTGGCATCTGGTGCACTACGGCTCGCGCGCGATCGGCGGCGCGGGCCTGGTGTACGTCGAGATGACCTGCGTCTCGCCGGAGGGCCGCATTTCGCCCGGATGCACCGGCTTGTGGAACGCGGCGCAGGCGCAGGCCTTCAGGCGCATCGTCGAGTTCTGCCATGCCAACTCGAAGGCGAAGCTCTGCATGCAGCTCGGCCACTCGGGCCGCAAGGGTTCCACGCAGCTTGGCTGGGAGAGCATCGACCACCCGCTCGCGGCAGGCAACTGGCCGGTGATTTCGGCGTCGCCGATCCCGTATTACGAGGGCGAATCGCAGGTACCGCACGAGATGACGCGCGCCGACATGGACCAGGTGCGCGGCCAGTTCGTGCGCGCGGCACGCTTTGCTGAAGAGGCCGGCTTCGACATGCTCGAGCTGCACATGGCCCACGGCTATCTGCTCGCCAGCTTCATCTCGCCGCTCACCAATACGCGACGCGACGAATACGGCGGTTCGATCGAGAACCGCATGCGTTTTCCGCTGGAGGTGTTCCGCGTTTGCCGCGCCGCCTGGCCCGAGGCGAAACCGATGTCGGTGCGCATTTCGGCAACGGATTGGGCTCCGGGCGGACTGCCTGCGGAGGACCTGATGGCGCTGGCGAGGATGCTGAAGGACGCGGGCTGCGACCTGATCGACGTCTCCACCGGGCAGACGGTGCCGCAGCAAAAACCGGTCTATGGACGCATGTACCAGGCGCCGTTTTCCGACTGGGTGCGAAACGAGATCGGCATCGCGACCATGACCGTAGGCGCGGTGACGACGCCGGATCAGGTGAATACGCTGATCGCCGCGGGTCGCGCCGACCTGGTGGCGCTGGCGCGGCCGCACCTCGCCAATCCCCATTTCACCTTGCAGGCCTCGGCCTGGTATCAGCACCTGCCGCAGCACTGGCCGCTGCAGTACCTTTCCGGGCGCGACCAGGCCTTCCGCGTTGCCGAGCGCGAGCGCGCCGAGCTGACCGACACCAGGCTGCGCGCGCGGCCGGCGAGCCATGAAGTCACGCCGGAGCCCGCCGCAGTGAAGCAGGCGGCGTAGCATCGAGCACCGGTCCGCCCGAGAGGACATCCATGATCATCGCCATCGTCAATTTCAAGCTGCCGCAACCCATGAATGTCGCCGCAGCGACGGCTGCCTTCGAACAGACCGCCCCCAAGTACCTCGGCAAGCCCGGGCTCGTGCGCAAGCACTATTTCGTCACCGAGGCCGGCGACCGGGCGGGCGGCATCTATCTCTGGAAAACGAAGGCCGATGCCGAAGCCTGCTACAGCGCCGAATGGCGCGCCATGGTGAGCGCCAAGTACGGCAGTCCGCCCGAGGTGGTGTATGTCGAGAACCCGGTCATCGTGGACAACGCCGCGGGTCGCATCGAAAGAGCGTGAAGGCTGTTGCGGTCCTGTTGCTTGGCATTATGCCCGCCATGGCGCAGGCTTTCGATGTCGACGGCGTCGCCCTGGGCGGCGGCGAGGCCGACGTCAAGAAAGCGTATCCGAGCGCCTTCTGCAAGCCGCTCGAATGGAAAAGCGCGGCGGCCGACCGGCGCTGCGACGACGGCAAGATCACCGTGGGCGGAATCCCCGCGAGCGTGACGTTTTACCTCAAGGCCGACGCCATCCAGGCGTTCGACCTGCGTTTCGCCGCGAGCGCGCGCGAGCAGATCGCAGCACTGCTCAAGTCCCGCTGGGGCGCGCCGCGCAGCGAAACGACCGAGACCTTCAGCCGTCGCGGGCGCAACGAGCGCAGGATCTACAAGGCGCGTTGGGCGAGGGACCGGGACCAGGCGGTGCTGACGGTTCCGCTCGAGCGCAAGCGCGCCACGCT
>Ga0156179_1062_pt2 | contig 25858 bp, 20 predicted proteins | sample RifCSPlowO2_12_FD_107832 | JGI IMG/M metagenome (GOLD analysis project Ga0156179, IMG submission 107832) | Betaproteobacteria bacterium RIFCSPLOWO2_12_FULL_67_28 | reverse complement strand
GCACGGCGGCCATGATCGCAGCCCGCTCGCGCGTCGGGGACATGCGCTTGCCGCGGTGCGCGAGCATCCCGGCGATGCTTCTCACCTGGGCCACCCGGTCGGTGGCCTTCGGCCGGGCGGAGAACCCGCCCTCGGGGAGCAGCTCGACGGCAAGCTCGGTCCCCTGCTTCAGGCCGAGCGCCTGCCGCACCCGCTTGGGGATGATCATCTGGCCCTTGCTCGAAACCCGGGTGTGCTCCACGGCGTCCGCCCTCGCGAAAAGTAAGATACTCAGGTAAGACGATACGCGCCGGGCGCGGCGGGGTCAAGCGGACGTCCTTGGCACCGGTCGCGTGTCAGCAGAACGCTCATTCAGCGGCCGTTCGCTCAGCCGCAAGCGCGCTCACATCGTAAATCGTTCACGCCGCCGCGCTTTGCTGCGCGCGCCCTGCCGTCACCTTCAATTTCACCTCCACGCGGGAACCGAGACGATTACTATCGCGTTGTATGACAACGGCCCGCCCCCTTTTCCCCGTCCGGGGTGATCCAGACCTCTCGAAGGCGATCCTGCCGCCGACGCGTAGGCGCGCCGCGCATGCCGCGCGCCCGCGCCGGCAGGAACGCTTCCGCGAGTACGTCCGCAAGAAGCGCCGCGATTGACTCGGGCTTTCCCATGGACGCAATCGACAAGCGGACTTTGGAGGACGAGCGGCCGTACCTGAGGCCCGAGCGCAGCGCCTTCCCCTGGCTCGTGGCGGCGCTCGCGATCGCCCTGGTCGCCGGCATCGGCTACTACTACTTCCGGCCGGCGCCCAAGCCCGAACCGGCGCCCGCGGCGAAAACCGGGCCGGCGCCTGCGCCGCAGGCGCAGGCGAAGCCTGCGATCGCGAATCCCCTGCCCGAGTCGGAGGCGAAATCCTTGCCCACGCTCGAGTTGAGCGACTCGATGATGCGCGAGTCGCTCGCGGGACTCCTCGGCAGCAAGGCGTTCAACGACTTCGTCATTCCCACGCAGCTCGTCCGGCGCATCGTGGCGAGCGTCGACAACCTGCCGCGACGGACCGCGCCGCGGCGCATGATGCCGCTCAACGCCGTCCCCGGCGCCTTCGTCACGGCGGGCGCAGGCGACGGGCGCACGCTCGCGGCCGCGAATTCCGCGCGCTATGCACCGTACCTGCGCGCGATGGAGGCGGTGCCGGCCCGCGCCCTCGTCCACGCCTACGTGCAGGTCTATCCGCTCTTCCAGCGCGCGTACGAGGAGTTGGGCTATCCCGGCAAGTACTTCAACGACCGGCTGCTCGAAGCGATCGACGACCTGCTCGCCGCGCCCGAGATCGGCACGCCCGTCAGGCTGATCCAGCCCAAGGTGCTGTACGAGTTCGCCGACCCGGAACTCGAGACGCGCTCCGCCGGGCAGAAAATCATGCTCCGCATGGGCGCGGCGAACGCGCTGAAGGTGAAAGCGAAGCTCAGCGAGATCCGGCAGGAACTCGCCGCGGCGGGCGCGCGCAGGCCCTAGCTAGCATGCGCACCGCCCGCGCAACTCAGCCGCGCTTGCGCTCGGCGAAGCGCTCCCCAGCGTCCGTTTCGAGCAACGCGACCACCTCGGCGGCGGGCAGGTCGGGTGCCGCGAGCAGGCCCTGCGCAGCGAAATCCCTGAACATCCCGCCCCAGGGAAATTCTTCCGCCTGCATCGATCGCGAAGCGAGCTGCATCTCGGTATCGACCACGCCCGGCGAATAGCTCACGATCGAGAGGTCCGCGGGAGAGTCCGCAGGCCGCAGCGGCGAATCGAGTTCCGCGCCGAACACCATCCCCGCCATGCGCAGCGCCGCCTTGCTGCTGCAGTACGCGGCGAGTCCCGGAGCGGCGCGCACCGCGGCGCCCGAAGAAAGATTCACGATGCGGATCGCGGCCTCGCGCGGGCTGCGCCGCGCCACCAACCCCATGAGCCAGAGCGGAATCGCCACGTTGACCGAATAAACGCGCACCAACTCCGCGGCATCGAGCCGCTGCACCGGCCCGGTTGCGGCCGCGCTGGCCGCGTTGTTCACGAGCCCCACGCGCCGCCACCTTCGATCGCCGAGCAACTCACCGAACCGGCTCTCGATCGCGGCGGCCGCAGCCGGCGCATCCTGAAGATCTGCGGCGAGGTGGCGGTAGCGGGAATCCTCGATCCCCGGATTCCGCCGTGCGATGCCCGCGACTTCCCAACCGCGCGCGAGCAGCAGCCTCGCAATCGCGGCGCCGATGCCGGTGCTCGTACCGGTGACGAGCGCCAGCCGCTCGGCTGCAGGCGCGTCAGCCAATCGGATACCCGGAGAATTCCTTGACCGTCTTCAACTCCGTCTGCGAAACGATCCGCGCCACGCCCATCGCCAGGTCGTTGATCCACGCATCCGAAATGCGCTGGTAATGATCGAGGTCGCGGCAGGCGAAACGCACCAGGTAGTCGTAGGGGCCGCTCACCAGGTGGCAGGCGATCACCTCCGGGCATTTGAGCGCGCGCGCTTCGAACTGCTGCAGCGTGCCCTGGCGCTGATCGACCAGCGTCACTTCGGTGTGCACGACCAGCGTGGGGCCGAGCGCCGAGCGCCCGATCACCGCCCGGTAGCCGAGGATGCTCCCCGCGCGCTCGAGCCGGCGCACGCGATCGAGGCACGCGCGCGGCGAGAGGTTCACCTTCTCGCACAGGGCCTGGTTGGTGACGCGGCCGTCTTCCTGCAGGATGCGAAGGATCTTCGCGTCGATCTCGTCCGGCCGCCTCATGCGGCCATATTACGCGAGACCCGCCGCTGCGCTACGCAGCCGCCTGCCACCGCCGCGGGCGCGCTCTTCAGATCGAGCCGCAGCGTGAGGCACCAGGCGGATCCGCCCGCGCGCTGGAACGGCGCGAGCGGCACCACGTGCACCCGGTAGCCGGCCGAGCGCAAGCGCGCCCGCAAGGGCTCGGAGCAGTATCCCATCACGAGTTCGCGGCCGAGACACACGGCGTTGATCGCGAACTGCATCGCGTCGTCGCCATCGGCTTCAATCAGCGCATCGCCCGCGATGCAGCGCAGCAGTTCCCGGCTCGCGGCGTCGAAGGCGGGCGGATGCCAGAGCATCTCGCCGCCGGAAAGCGGGCACAGGCAGGTATCCAGATGGTAGAAGTGCGGCAAGACGAGGCGCAGCGACAAAGCCGGCACGTCATGAACCGCGCGCACGGCGTCGCGCGCCTCCAGATCCGAGCGCTGGCCCCAGCCGAGCCAAAGGAGACGCCGATGCGCGTCCCACACCGCGTCGCCCGCGCCTTCGAAGCACAACCCTTCGGGCAGCTCGTGCAGCGAATCGATCTCGCCCTGGCGCAACAGCTGCTCGAACGTGGCGCGTGCCTGCAGCGGCTCGGGCTGGCGCTCCGTATGGCGGAATCGCGCGAGAAGCGCCCGGCCGTCCAGCACCAGTGCGGCGTTGGCCGTGAAAACGAGGTCGGGCAGTCCGGCTGCCGCCGGCATCAGTGCGACCTCGGCCCCAAGCTCGCGATAGAGCTGCAGCAGACGATTCCAGCCCTCGCGCGCCTCGCGCGAAAGCCGCGCGGACTGCGCGGCCCAGGCCGCCGGATCCATCCAGGGATTGATCCGGTAGCTGACCTCGAAATGCTCCGCCGGGCACATCAGGAGGCGCGGCACCCTGCGCGCGGAAACCGCAGCCTGCGCTGCGCTTTCGTGCGGCGCCGAGCGGCCGCGCCTTGCCGGCGCCAGATCGCCGATCGCCGCTTCCAGCCGATCGATGCCCCAGTCGAGATCGCGCCGGCTGATCGTCAACGCAGGCGCGATGCGAATCACCGTATCGTGCGTTTCTTTCGAAAGCACCCCGCGCTGGGCCATCCGCTCCACGACCGCGCGCGCATCGATGCCGGAGTGGCGCAGGTCTACGCCCGCCCACAGCCCGAGTCCGCGCACCTCGACATTCCAGCGCGAGGGTAGCGCGCGCAGCCGCTCGATGAGGTGCGCACCGAGCACCGCGGCGCGCTCGGGCAACTGCTCGTCCTGCAGCACCCGCAGGGCCTCGAGCCCCACGGCCGCCGCGAGCGCGTTGCCGCCGAAGGTAGAGCCGTGGCTGCCGGGCTCGAAGAGATCGAGGAGCGCCGCATCCGCCACCAGCGCCGACACGGGCAGGATGCCGCCGCCGAGCGCCTTGCCGAGCACCAGTGCGTCGGGGCGCACCTTTTCGTGCTCGAACGCGAACATCCTGCCGGTGCGCCCAAGCCCCGACTGCACTTCGTCCAGGATCAGCAGGATGCGGTGCGCATCGCACCAGGCGCGCACCTCGCGCAGCCACCCGGGCGGCGGCAACACGATTCCCGCCTCGCCCTGAATCGGCTCGATCAGCACCGCACAGCTGCGGTTGCTCCGAGCGCGCTCGAGCGAGCGCATGTCGCCAAAGCGGAAGCTGCGGAACCCCGGTGCGAACGGCCCGAAGTCGGCGCGATAGGCGGGCTCCGAAGAAAAACCGACGATCGTCGTGGTGCGGCCGTGGAAGTTGCCTTCCGCCACCAGGATCTCGGCCTCGCCCGGCGCGATGCCGCGCACCCGGTAGCCCCAGCGGCGCGCCGCCTTGATCGCGGTCTCGACGGCCTCGGCGCCGGTATTCATCGGCAGCGCGCGCTCGAATCCGGAGACGCGGCACAGTTCCTCGAGAAACGGCGCCAGCGTAGCGCTGTGATAGGCGCGCGAAGTGACGCAGACCTTCTGCAATTGCGCCTGCGCGGCCGCCACGAGGCGCGGATGGCGGTGGCCATGATTGACCGCGGAGTAGGCGCTCATGAAATCGAGATAGCGGCCGCCGTCGACGTCCCAGATCCAGACGTCTTCCGCGCGCTCCACGACCACCGGGACCGGGGCGTAATTGCGCGCGCACACGGCGCGCTCGCGCTCGATCAGGGCGGCGGCGGCCGATCCGGGACGCAGCAGCTCCGGGGCGGCGGCGGTATCGAAAGGAAGGCGCGCGTTCATGCTGGCAGCATGCCGCGGTGTGCTCTGCAGCATGCGCTGAAATGGCGGCCGCGCTACGGCCGCTTCGGCGGTGGGGAGCGCGCGCCGCCGCCGAATCGGCGGACCTGCGCGCAAGACGAAGTGGCGCGCGCCCCCCGGGGTCAATCGTCCGACACGAAACCGATCCGACGTTTGGGCTTCGGCTCCGGCGGCATCATCAGTCCGCGGATGGCATCGAACACGACCTTGAACTGGCGGTCGCATCTTGCCTCGAGCGTGTCCAGCCGGCTCGCGAGTACCTTGTGCGATGCGATCAACTCGCGCAGCCGGACAAACGCGCGCACGACGAGCACGCTCGTCCGAACCGCGGCCGCGCTGTTCAACACATTGGCCGCCATGATCGCACCGTGCTCCGTGAACGCGTATGGAAGGACGGGCGAAAACCTGAGCCGGCGGAGGGGGTCACAGTTTGTGACCACCTCCGCCTTTTCCACCTGCGTGAGCTGAAACATGAAATCTTCCGGGAAGCGGTCGGCATTGCGCTTGACCGCCTGGTTCAACGCCTTCGTGCGAACCCCATAGAGCGCCGCGAGGTCGGCATCGACCAGTATCCTCTGCCCGCGCACGAGCAGGATGCGCGATGAAATGCGCTCGGACGGAACGGGTTGATGCTTCACGGTCTTGTGAACGCGGCGCCGGCGCCACGGTTGACCAGACCGTCTACATGCTCCTGCGGTACTGCCCCCCCACATCGAAGAGTGCGTGCGTGATCTGCCCCAGGGAACACACGCGCACCGCGTCCATCAGCACGGCGAAGACGTTTTCGTCCTTCACCACCGCCTCGCGCAGGCGCTCGAGCATCGCCGGCGCCTCCCTGGCGTGTTTCTTGTGGAACGCGCGCAGGCGCTCGAGCTGGCTCTGCTTTTCTTCCTCGCTCGAGCGGATCAGCTCGATCTTCTGCGGGATCGTCTCGCCCTGCGGATTCCGGAAGGTGTTGACGCCGACGATCGGATACGAGCCGTCGTGCTTGCGGTGCTCATACGTCATCGACTCTTCCTGGATCCTGGAGCGCTGGTAGCCCGTCTCCATCGCGCCGAGCACGCCGCCGCGCGAGGAAATCGCCTCGAACTCCTTCAGCACCGCCTCCTCCACCAGGCCGGTCAGCTCATCGATCACGAACGAGCCCTGGTTGGGGTTTTCGTTCTTCGCCAGGCCCCACTCCTTGTTGAGGATGAGCTGGATCGCCATGGCGCGGCGCACGCTCTCCTCGGTAGGCGTGGTGATCGCCTCGTCGTAGGCGTTGGTGTGAAGGGAGTTGGTGTTGTCGTAAGTCGAGATCAGCGCCTGCAGCGTGGTGCGGATGTCGTTGAACGCGATCTCCTGCGCGTGCAAGGAGCGGCCCGAAGTCTGCGAGTGGAACTTGAGCTTCTGCGAGCGTTCGTTCGCGCCGTAGCGGTGTTTCATCGCCACCGCCCAGATGCGGCGCGCTACGCGCCCGAGCACGGCGTACTCGGGGTCCATGCCGTAGCTGAAGAAAAACGACAGGTTCGGCGCGAAATCGTCGATGTGCATGCCGCGCGCGAGATACGCCTCCACGAAGGTGAAGCCGTTGGCCAGCGTGAAGGCGAGCTGCGAGATCGGGTTCGCGCCCGCTTCCGCGATGTGATAGCCCGAGATCGACACCGAGTAGAAGTTCTTCACCTGGTGGTGGATGAAGTACTCCTGGATGTCGCCCATGACCTTGAGCGAGAACTCGGTCGAGAAAATGCAGGTGTTCTGCCCCTGGTCTTCCTTCAGGATGTCGGCCTGCACCGTGCCGCGCACCGTGGCGAGCGTCCACGAGCGGATCTTCTCCGCCTCGTCCTCGGTCGGCGCGCGGCCGTTGTCCTGGCGGAACTTCTCCAGCTGCTGGTCGATCGCGGCGTTGAAGTACATCGCGAGGATGGTAGGCGCCGGGCCGTTGATGGTCATCGACACCGAGGTGTTCGGCGCGCACAGCTCGAACCCGCCGTAGAGCACCTTCATGTCCTCGAGCGTGGCGATCGACACCCCCGAGTTGCCCACCTTGCCGTAGATGTCCGGCCGCTCGTCCGGGTCGAAGCCGTAGAGCGTCACCGAATCGAAGGCGGTCGAGAGACGCTTCGCCGGCATGTCCTTCGAGAGCAGGTGGAAGCGCCGGTTGGTGCGAAACGGATCCCCCTCCCCGGCGAACATGCGCGTAGGGTCCTCGTTCTCGCGCTTGAAGGCGAATACGCCCGCGGTGAACGGGAACGACCCCGGCACGTTCTCCTCGAGCTGCCAGCGCAGGATCTCGCCCGGGTCCTCGTAGCGCGGCAGCGCGACCTTGGGCAGGTGCGTGCCCGAGAGCGAAACGCTGGTGAGCCGCGTGCGCACCTCGCGGCCGCGGATCTTCACCACGTACTCGTCGCCCGAGTAGGCCTTCACCGTGTCGGGCCACATCTCGATGAGTTTCTTCGAGCGCGGCTCGAGCCGCGCGTCCCTGTCCTCGATGAGCGATTCGAGCGGCTGGCCGTCCTTGCCCGCCTGCGCGAGCATCTGCCGCGCGGCGACAAGGCTTGCCCGTTCGCGCGCCAGGCGCGCTTGCTGCAAAGCGTGCTGGTGGTAGCCGCGCACGCACTCGGCGATCTCGGCGAGGTAGCGCGCGCGCTTCGCGGGAACGACGACGTGCACGTTGGAGGACACGCGGCCCTGCGGCAGCGGCAGCTTGCCGGCGCCGAGCTTGAGGCCCTTCGCCGCGAGGCGCTCGGCGAGCGCGCCGTAGAGCGCGCTGACGCCGTCGTCGTTGAAGCGCGAGGCGATGGTGCCGTAGACCGGCATCTCCTGCGGCGGGCGCTCGAACGCCTGGCGGTTGCGCTGCATCTGCTTTCTCACGTCGCGCAGCGCGTCCTCCGCGCCGCGGCGGTCGAACTTGTTGATGGCGACGAAGTCGGCGAAATCGAGCATGTCGATTTTTTCGAGCTGGCTCGCGGCGCCGAATTCGGGCGTCATGACGTAGAGCGAGGCGTCGACGTGCGGCACGATCGCGGCATCGCCCTGGCCGATGCCCGAGGTCTCTACGACCACCAGGTCGAAGCCGGCGGCGCGGCACGCGGCGATCGCCCCGGGCAGGCAGCGCGCGATTTCGGCGCCCGATTCGCGCGTCGCGAGCGAGCGCATGAAGACGCGCTCGCCGTGAATCGCGTTCATGCGGATGCGGTCGCCGAGCAGCGCCCCGCCGGTCTTGCGGCGCGACGGATCGACCGCCAGCACTGCGATGCGCAAGGCGTCCCCCTGATCGAGCCGGAAGCGCCGGATCAGCTCGTCGGTGAGCGAGCTTTTTCCCGCGCCGCCGGTGCCGGTGATGCCGAGCACCGGCACCGGCCGGCGCGCGGCCGCCTCGTGCAGCGTCTTTTTCAGGCGCCCGTCGAGCACGTCCAGCTCGAGCGCGGTGATGATCTGCGCCAGCGCGCGCCGCTCGCCCGCGACGAGGGCCTCGAGGTTCTTCGGCGCATGCCCGGCCGGATCGAAATCGCAGCGCGCCAGGATGTCGTTGATCATGCCCTGCAGGCCCATGCGCTGGCCGTCCTCCGGCGAGTAGATGCGCGCCACGCCGTAATCGTGCAGCGCCTTCATCTCCTCCGGCACGATGACGCCGCCGCCGCCGCCGAACACCTGGATGTGCGCGCCGCCGCGGCTGCCGAGCAGGTCCACCATGTACCTGAAGAATTCCAGGTGCCCGCCCTGGTAGGACGACACCGCGATCCCTTGAGCGTCCTCGTCCAGCGCGGCGGTCACGATCTCGTCCACCGAGCGGTTGTGGCCGAGATGGATCACCTCGGCCCCCGAGGCCTGCAGGATCCTGCGCATGATGTTGATCGAGGCGTCGTGACCGTCAAAGAGGCTCGCCGCGGTGACGAAGCGGATCTTGTGTTTCGCCTTGTAGACGAGGTTCTTCGAGTCGGAGAGATCGGTCATGGCCCCTCCTCCAGGGCATGGAAAGCGTACTTGACGTTTACGTAAACGTCAACTAGGCCGGCGGCGGCGCGGCCTTCGCTGCAGAAGGCGGATTCCCGCCGGCGCGCACCGGCGGCCCGGCAGAGCTTGGCAGGCTCGCACGTGCCACGCAAGATTGCCAGGTTCGATCTCATCCGTCGCGCTGCGCGCGCGGCAGCGATCCGTATCGGCTGCACCGCCGAACTCGAGCTTCGGTCAGCGGACAAACGATTAGCGCGTTTAGCACTTATTCAGTACGCTAACGCGATTGCTGGAAGCGAAGCGCGCTCGTTTGCCGAGGAGATCGCCATCCGCACGAGACAATCGTTTGAAAACATGGGCTTCCGCGGAGCCATGTCAACCGGCGCACCGCGCGGCGGCCGCGCGATTCTGTTGCATCGCACCGTAGAGCGGTTGAATTGTCGCGGCGCAACCGCAGTCCAAGCAGCGAAGAGGAGGTTCGACATCACCTAGAGTGGGCATAACCATGAGAACAGGGGCCTAGCCATGAAAGATGTCAGCTATTCGCCAAGTGCCGAGCGGCAATCGAATTTCCGGAAATCGCTGGTTGCCTTCAGCCAGGATCATCGGGCGGCCCAGTGGTCCGGAACCTTCGGCGCTTTTCTCGAGTCGGTGTTCCCCAACGATCCGCGCGGCATCACGCGGATGAGCCACCAGTACATCTGGGACATGATCCGCACCGAGGGCTGCGCGGACGAAAAGGGCCAGCTGCATTGCCGCCTTTTCGACGACGAGCTGTACGGCATCGACGAGGCGCTCGACCGCCTGGTCGACTATTTCAAGGCGGCGAGCGCCGGCAGCGAAGTCGGCAGGCGGCTGCTGTTGCTGCTCGGGCCTCCCTCGGGCGGCAAGTCGACCCTGGTGATCCTGCTCAAGCGCGGCCTGGAGGAGTACAGCCACACCGACGCCGGTGCGCTCTATGCCATTCACGGCTGCCCGGTGCACGAATCGCCGCTGCACCTGGTGCCACACACCCTGAGGCCGCAATTCCGCCAGACCTACGGCGTCGAGATCAGCGGCGAGCTGTGCCCGTACTGCGTGACGCGCCTCGCTCACGATTTTTCCGGCGACTTCATGCAGATGCCGGTGAACCGCATCTTCATCACCGAGGCCGGGCGGATCGGCGTCGGCACCTACGCCCCGCACGACCCCACCACGGCCGACATCGCCGACCTGGTCGGCTCGGTGGACCTGTCCAAGGTCTCGCAATACGGCGACGAGGGCGACCCGCGCGCCTGGTCCTGGTCGGGGGCGGTGTTCGCCGCGAGCCGCGGGCTGCTGGAGATGATCGAGATCCTGAAGGTGAAGCGCGAGTTCCTCTACCTGCTGCTCACGCTGACGCAGGAAAAGAACGTCAAGGTGTCGCGCTTCCCGCTCATCTACATGGACGAGACGATCCTCGCGCACACCAACCTGGCCGAGTTCCGCAAGTTCCTGCAGGAATCGGAGAACGAGGCGCTGCTCGACCGCATGGTCATCATCCAGGTGCCGTACACGCTGTCCTACAAGGACGAGGCGCACATCTACCGCAAGCTCACCTCGAGCACCCAGGCGTTCCGCGAAGTGCATCTCGATCCGCACGCCCTGCACGTGGCCGCGGTGTTCGCGATTTTCACCCGCCTGCAGGAGGGCGACGACAAGGAGGCCGAGGTCGCCAAGAAGGTGCGCCTGTACGCCGGCGAGGATGTCGAGGGCGTTCCGGCGAGCGAGGTCGAGAAGATCCGCGCCAAGACGCCCGAAGAGGGCCTCTCGGGGGTGTCGCCGCGCTTCGTCATCAACGCGCTCTCCAACGCCATCATCCAGTCGCAGGCGCGCAGCCTCACCAGCATGGAGGTGCTGCTCGCGATCAAGGACGCGATCGAGTCGGACGCCCGCATGGACGCGAAAAAGAAGCGCAAGTGGGTCGATTTCCTGGTGATCGTGCGCAAGGACTTCTACAACCGCTGGGTGAAGGAGGACGTGCACAAGGCGCTGTTCGTGTCGTTCGAGCAGGAGGCGCAGGACCTCCTGAACAAGTACCTCGACGAAGTCGAGGCGACGCTCGACCACAAGACGCTCAAGGACCCGATCACCAGCGAGGAGCGCAAGCCCGACGAGCGCTTCCTGCGTTCGGTCGAGGAGAAGATCAAGATTTCCGACTCCGGCAAGCTCTCGTTCCGCCAGGAAGTGGTGCGCAAGGCGATGGGCTCGTACAAGCGGGGCGAGAAGTTCACGCTCGACAGCCACGCCCAGCTGCACGAGGCGATCGAGCAGTACCTGTTCGAGCAGCGCCGCGACGTGCTGCGGCTGGTGAGCTCGACCACCCGCCCTGACGACGAGACCCGCCAGAAGATTTCCGTGGTCGAGCAGCGCCTCGCCGAAGAGTACGGCTACGACAGCCACAGCGCGCGCGAAGCGCTCAACTACGTCACCTCGCTGCTGGCGCAGGAATAGGCGGCCATGACCGAGCGGCCTTCGCGCATCATGGCGGAAACGCCGTGGTACGAGCTGTTCTCGCGCGGCGCGCGCGACTGGCTGCGGCACGACCAGAAGGTGCGCGACGCGGTGCGCAGCCGGCTCCCGGAGCTGCTCTCGGCGGGCGACCTGATCACCAATTCGGAGAACCGCACCGTGCTGGTGCCGGTGCGCTTTCTCGAGCATGCGCGCTTTCGCCTCGCGGAGCACGACGTGCATAGCGGCGCCGGCCAGGGCAAGGGCGAACCCGGCCAGGTGCTGCGCCCGGCGCGCAGCGACGACGAGCAGGGAGCGCGCGAGCCCGGCACCGAGGGCAGCGAGGTGCGCTTCGTCCTCGAGCTGAAGCTCGACGAGATCGTCGACTGGCTGTGGGAGGAGCTGAAACTGCCCGATCTGAAGCCCAAGCGCAGCGCGACCCTCGACGAACCCGACTACATCCGGGAGGGCTGGGACAAGCGCGGCCCGCGCGCGCGGCTCGACCGCCGCCGCACCGTGAAGGAGGCGGTCAAGCGCCGCGCCATGCAGGAGGCGCCGCTCGCCTTCACCAACGACGATCTGCGCTTCCGCCAGCTGGTGCGGCGCTCCACCCCGGCGATCAACGCCGCGGTGATCTTCGCGCTCGACGTCTCGGGCAGCATGCAGGAGGCGCAGCGCCGCCTCGCCAAGACGTTCTTCTTCTTCGCGCTGCAGGGCATCCGGCGGCAGTACGCCAAGGTCGAGACGGTGTTCCTCGCGCACGCGGTGGAGGCCTGGGAGTTCTCGGAGGAGCAGTTCTTCCAGGTGAGCGGCGACGGCGGCACCGTGGCCTCGAGCGCGTTTCGCGTCGCCGGGGAGCTGCTCGAGAAGCGCTACGACCCTTCGCGCTACAACGCCTACCTGTTCTACGCCTCGGACGGCGACAACGCCGGCGAGGACCGCGCCAGCGCCGCACAGGCGCTCGCCGCGCTCGCCGCCGAGCTGAACTACGTCGGCTACGTGGAGACCAGCGTGTCGGCGTTCCACCCCAGGGAAACGCAGATCGCGGAGCTGTTCGCCGCGCTCAAGGGCAAAGACCTTCCGGTAGGCGCCGTGCGGCTCGAATCGCTCGAGGACGTGTGGAACGCGATCCGCATCTTCTTCCGCGAGCAGGCCGCGCAGTCCGCATGACCGACGCCCTGGGCGAATACATCGCGGCGCTCGAGCCCCTGGCGCGCCGGCTGGGGCTCGATTACCACGGCGTGGACTTCGAACTCGTGCCCGCTTCGCTCATGACCGAGATCGCCGTGTACGGCCTGCCGGTGCGCATGCCGCACTGGTCGTTCGGCGTGCGCTACATCCACCAGCTGGTGCGCCAGAGCATGGGGCATTCGCGCATCTTCGAGGTGATGTTCCCCGGCAACCCCTGCCATGCCTTTCTCATGGACGGCAACACGCTGCCCGAGAACACGCTGGTCGCGGCGCACGTGCTGGGGCACGCCGATTTCTCGAGGAACAACGCGCTGTTTGCGCGCTTCCACGAAATGGCGGGCAGCAACATCATCGAGATGGCCGCGGCGCACGCGCGCCGCATCGACCGCGCGATCGGGGAGTTCGGCCAGCAGCGCGTCGAAACCGTGCTCGACGCGGCGCTCGCGCTCGAATCGCACGTCGACGTCGACCGGCCGCTGCATCGCGAGCCCTATCCGGCGCACGCGCCCGAGCGCAAGGCGCCCGCGAAGGACGCCTTCCGCGAACGCTTCGAGCGCCTGCCGCGCGAGGCGCAGCCCGAGCCGCCGCCCGTGCCGCGGCAGCGCCTGCCCGTGCCGCCGCACCCGGAGTGGGACCTGCTCTGGTTCATCGCGCAGTACGCGCCCGATCTGGAGCAGTGGGAGCGCGACGTGTTCCTCGCGGTGCGCGCCGAGTCGCTTTACTTCTACCCGGTGTTCGCCTGCCAGATCATGAACGAAGGCTGGGCCTCGTACTGGCACGCGCGGCTGCTGCGCGAGGCCGACTTCCTGCCGCAGGACCTGTACCTGCAGGCGATCAAGTCGCATTCCGACGTGGTGCGGCCGTTCGCCGCCGGCGAGCAGAGCGCGCTCGCCGTCAACCCCTACCACTTCGGCTTCACGCTCTGGGAGCACATCGTCGAGAAACACGGCATGGAGCGCGCGCGCGAGGTGTGCCGGGACGAAGACGATTTCGGCTTCGTGCGCAACTACCTCGACCGCGAGCTGGCGGAGAAGATGGATCTGTTCACCTACCAGGCCAGGTCGGACGGCGAGGTCCTCGTCACGAGCCGCGACCTCGATGCCGTGCGCGAGGCGATCCTCGCTCCCAAATTCAACTACGGGGCGCCACGCATCGCGATCGCCGAGTTCAGGCCCGACGGCACGCTGGTGCTCAGCCACGACCACGCCGGCGACGGGCGCGGGCTGGACGTGGCGCGCGCCAACAAGGTCCTCGAGTACGTGCAGCGCGTCTGGCGCCGCCCGGTGCGCCTCGTCACCACCGGCGGCCTGCGCGAACCGCTCGAGCTGGCGGCCTGACCGGGCGCCGCGGCCGGCGCTCAGTTCCGGTAAGACGGGTCTTTTTCGTCCACGATGCGCTGCATCGCGGCGAACACGTCCTCGCAGGTGCGCTGCTCGCCGGGACCCGACTCGCGCACCGTTTGCTCGAAGACCTCGCGCCGGATGGGCTGCAGCGCGCCGGCCGATGCTGCGGCGATCTGCACGTCGCAGGCGCGCTGCAGGGTCCACAGCTGCAGGAACGCTTCAGGCACCGACGCACCCCAGGTCAGCAAGCCGTGGTTGCGCAGAATCACCGCGCGCTTGCTGCCGATGTCGGCGATCAAGCGCGACTTTTCGCCGGGTTCGACCGTGATCCCCTCGAACTCGTGGTAGGCCACCTGTCCCTGCAACTGGGCGGCATAGAAGTTGGCCGGCGAGAGTCCCTCCTGCAGGCACGCCACCGCCATCCCGGTCGTGGTATGCGTGTGCATGACGCATTGCACTTGCGGGTTCGCCCCATGCAGCGCCGAATGGATCATGAAACCGGCGCGGTTCACCGGCCAGGGCGTCGCGCGCACCGGATTGCCCTCGAGGTCGATCAGCACCAGGTTCGAGGCGGTGACCTCGCGGTAGTGCAGGCCGAACGGATTGATGAGAAACAGCTTCTCCGACCCGAGCACCCGCAGCGTGATGTGGTTGAAGATCATCTCGGTCCAGCCGAGATGATCGAAAATGCGATACGCCGCTGCGAGCTGCACGCGCGCTGCGCGCTCGTCCTCGCTCAGCGGGAAGTCCTGCTCGCGCGCCGCGCCGCCCTGCCAATAGATGGTCATTGAAATTCGAAGATGCGCTCGGCGTTGCCGCTGCGCACGCGGTTCCTCACGCCCTCGGGCAGCCGGTCGACCCGCGCCAGGCACCCCACCGGGTCGCCGATGGTGTGCGGATAGTCCGAGCCGTAGAGCAGCCGATCGGAGCCGAAGACGCGCACCGCCATGGCGAGCGCCTCGTCGGTGAACACCACCGCATCGGCAAAGATGCGCCGCGCATGGAGGCTCGGCTTCTCGCTCACCTTGGTGCGGCACGCGGGAATGTGTTCGTAGCACTGGTCGAGCCGCCCGATGAGGAACGGTAGCGCGCCGCCGCCATGGCTGGCGATGATCTTGAGGTTCGGATAGCGGTCGAAGAAACCGTCGAAGATCATGCGCGACACCGCGAGCGACGTATCGAAGGTGAAGCCGATCGATGCGGTGAGCTGGAATTCGGTCATTCCCATTTCGCGCACCCCCGGCGGCGCGGTCGGATGCACCAGCACCGGCAGGCGCCGCTCGTCGATCGCCCGCCAGACGGGCGCGAAGCCCGGGTCGGTGAGCGGCCGCTCGGCGATATTGGCGAGCACCATCACGCCGCAGGCGCCTGCCTTGGCGGCGCGCGCCAGCTCTTTCACCGCCGCCCTGGGGTATTGCCACGGCAGCGAACAGAACCACTGGATGCGGTCGGGAAAGCTCTTGCGCGCCCGCGCCATCTCGTCGTTCATGGTCCGCGCCGCCTTGAGGCTCACCGCTTCCCCGCCCCAGTAGCAGTTCGGGCAGGTGAGCGAGACCACCGAGACGTCGATGCCCGTCTTGTCCATGTTCTTCACGCGCAGGTCCCAGTCGAACATCTCGGGGACCGGGGTCATGAAGGGTGCGCCGTCGAGGTGGATCGCGCGCAAGCCCCCCGGCACCGTGGCGAGCGTGTAGCGCGGGCGGCCGTGCTTTTCGAGCAGCGCGAGCCACTCGCGGTTGAGCATGTGAGTGTGAACGTCGACGACCGGGGTCATGTCAATCCACCTTGGCGCCGGAAACGCGCACCGCCTCGGCCCAGCGCGCGGCATCGCGCTTCACCACTTCGGCGAACTGCTCTGGGCTGTTCGGCGAGCGGCGCCGCCAGCGCGAGCGCAGCGGAAAGCACAGTGCGTATCAGCATGCCGGGCCTCCTCGGTGAAGGGTGAGAGCCTATGCCCGCGGCCGCGCCGAGGCAACAGGCCCGAGGCGCCCGTTTCGCGCGCTAAGCGAGCGCCAATGCCGCCCCGCCGAGCGCCGTTGCCACGACCACGCTCACGGGCCGCAGCTTCCAGAATACGAGCGCCACGAATGCCCCGGCCGCGAGAACGAAATCCCCGCGCGTGCGAATGCCGGTCGTCCAGATCGGATCGTAAAGCGCCGCAAGCAGGATGCCGACAACGGCAGCGTTCACGCCGCCGAACGCCGCCGCCACCGGCTGGTACCGGCGCAAGCGCTCCCAAAACGGCAGCACGCCCACGATGAGGAGAAAGGCGGGAAGAAAGATGGCGGCGAGGCACAGCAGCGCGCCGGCCCAACCGGCGAGCGGTCCGTTCATCACGGCGCCGAGATAAGCTGCGAAGGTGAACAGCGGACCGGGCACTGCCTGCGCGGCACCGTAGCCGGCCAGGAAATCGGCATCGCTCACCCAGCCGCTCGGGACGACCTCGGCGCGCAACAACGGCAGCACGACGTGCCCGCCGCCGAACACGAGCGAACCGGCGCGGTAGAAGGCGTCGAAGACCGCGAGCGCGCTGCCGTCACCGCCGGCAGCAAGCAGCGGCAAGCCGGCGAGGAGCGCGAAGTAGAGAATGAGCAGGAAAGCGCCGAGACGGCGCGATACCGGAAACGCGAGCGGCAAAGGCGGCTCATGGCCGGCAAGCGGCAGGAAACGCCAACCGATGAGGGCTCCCAGCACGATCGCCAATACCTGCGTAGCGGCACCGGGCCACGCCAGCGTAAGCAACGTCGCCGAGACCGCGAGGGTCGCCCGCGCCCGGTCCGGGCAGAGCGTTCTGCCCATGCCCCACACCGCCTGCGCAACCACCGCGACGGCGACCACCTTGAGGCCGTGCACCCACCCGGCCGCGCTCCATTGCGGATACGCGGCGAGCCCGTAAGCAAATGCGACGAGCGCGAGCGCAGACGGCAGGGTGAACGCGAGCCACGCGGCCGCCGCGCCGAGCAGGCCGGCGCGATGCAGGCCAAGCGCGATCCCGACCTGGCTGCTCGCCGGGCCCGGCAGGAACTGGCACAGCGCCACGAGGTCCGCGTAGGCTGTTTCGCTCAACCAGCGGCGACGCGCTACGAACTCGTCGCGGAAATACCCGAGATGGGCGATGGGACCGCCGAACGACGTCACGCCGAGCTTCAGAAACGCGCCCGCAACTTCGGCCACGCGCGCGGCAGCGCTCATGCCGCGCTATTCCTCGAACATCTCGCCGAACAGTTCGCGCACCTTCTGACGCGCGCCGGCAAGCGCCTTGCGGCCGAGGGGGGTCGCCCGGTAAAGCAGCCGCCCCCGCCGCCCTTCGCGAAACTTTTCCGAACGCAGATAACCTTGCCGCTCGAGGCGATGGAGCAACGGATACAGCGTACCTGGACTCAGGCGATACCCATGGCGGGCCAGCTCCTCGATGAGCCACAGGCCGTAGAAAGGCTCCTTCGCCGCATGGTGCAGGATGTGCAGGCGAACGAGGCCGGCGTAAAGATCGTGTCCCTTGCCGGCGCCGGCTTTCCCCGTGCTTTTCGGTGACTTCATCGGACCCTTGCGCGATCTGCGCCTGGCATGGCGCAACCAGTTTAGCGATTTTCGATAACGCCAGTCGATAACCTTGATCCAACGCAAGAACCGCGCAGCGGGGTTTGGTTAGGTTCGAGGGCGCAGAAGGGCGGGGCTTGCGATACGCTGGGCTTCGCGCGCATTCTGCGGATCTGCGTGCTGCCGGCACGCGCACTCGGGAGACGAAAGATGAAGCGCATCGGATTCCTCGGCTGGCCATCCTTGATTGTGGCCGCGACGCTTGCAGTTGCGCCGCTGCAGGCGGCGAACGCCCAGTCGGTCAGCGGCAGCGTCAAGGACGCCGGGAACCAGGCAGTCGCAAGGGCGACGGTATACCTCGTGCCCGCGGCCGATGTAGCGAAGCTGCAGAAGGCACCCTCCTTCCAGATCCGCAGGAACGCCGACGACGACGAGCCGATGGAGGACAACCTCGCGGCCAACCGCGACCAGTACGCTCAAGGCGTCACCGACGCGAAGGGCGCGTTCAGCATTCCCAAAGTCGGCGACGGCAAGTTTTTCGTCTACGTGCAGCCCACGGACGCGGAGCATTCGCCCGGGGGCGATCACGCCAACAAGTCGAGGACTGCGGCCGAGCTCACTGCGAAACCGCTCGCCATTCAGGTGACGGGAAAGGTCCCGGGCGACGCCGTCGCCGTGGGCAGCTCCAAGTGCCTCACCTGCCACTCGAAGTATGCCGACGTGAAGAAGACGCTGCACAAGCTCGGCATCACGGCGGTGGGCAAAGCGAGCAAGCTGCAGGACCACTCCCGCTTTCCGGCATTCAACGCGGGGCTCGCCAAGCTGACGGCGGGGACGAAGCTTTACGTTCACGGGTTCGACAAGAGCCGCGGCTTCGACAAGTACGTGATCTCGGAGAAACCGCCGGCCGACGCCTCTGCGGTGAGCTTCACGGCGACCTTCTTCAAGGATGCGGACGGCACGCTCAAGTTCCGCACCGAGAACGCGAAGGACCCGAAAGACACGCCGCGCACCTATACCGTGGAAATGACCTACGGCGGCGGCCTGTACAAGCAACGCTACCTCTACCGCGTCGGTGACGCCACCTATCCGTTCCTGCAGTTCAACACCGAGGGCAACGAGAGCTACGCCGACCGCACGCGCAAGGCCTGGCGCGACTACCACGGCGACTGGCTCTTCAACGAGCAAACCGGCAAACTGGTGGATCCGCCGAAGTCGAAGTCGTTCGAGATCCAGTGCGCGGGCTGCCATTACAACGGTTACAGCCTGACGCCGACGGTGGCGGGCGGATTCGTCGCCGGGGCCGTGAACGACCCGAACGGCGAGGTCGACATCGACGGCGACGGCGTGCCGAACGAGCTGAACATCGGCTGCGAAAACTGTCACGGCGCGGGTTCCGCGCACGTCCGCGCGACGAAAGCCAAGCGCGGCGCCACCATCGTCAATCCGAGAAAGCTCGCTGCCGAGCGTGCCATGGTGATCTGCAACCAGTGCCACAGCCGGCCGCAAGGCACGATGAAAAACGACCAGCCGATCAACAAGGACAACCGGATGCTCACCCCGGGCATCAGCCGCAACGAGTACCTGGTGAATCACACCACGCGGGAAGACGCGGCGCAGAAGGATTTCTGGGGCGACGGCGTGCACTCGAAGGCGCACCACCAGCAGGGCACCGACCTGCTCCGCTCGAAGAAGTACATCAACGGCAACCAGCTCATGACCTGCGCCGACTGCCACGATCCGCACGGCACGACGGGGCTCAAGCACCAGGTCAGGCTGGAAGTGCGCGACGCGAAGAATTCGCTCTGCGCGAGCTGCCACAAGGTCGACGTCAAGGCGCACACGGCCAAGGTGGTCGGTGCCGAACACGAGGAGATCAACTGCATCAACTGCCACATGACCAAGACGATGCAGACCGGCGCCGGCCTGGGCAAGGGGCGCGAGGGCAAGGACGGCAAGAACTACTGGATGAACGACATCACCTCGCACCTCTTCGACGTGCCGCGCAAGACGAATGCCGCGGCGAAGGGCGTCGAGCCGGGCAAGGCGATGCCGATTCCCTACACCAACGCCTGCGGCGCCTGCCACGACACGGACAAGCTGTAGACGCCGGCCGCCAAAGCGCGAGCGTAGCGGCGAGCGCAAGGATCAGGACGTTGCGCTTGCCGCTCAGAAGCGGCGCCAGAGCCAGTACTTTTCGTAGAGCACTTTCGCGCCGTGCCACAGCAGGCCGGGTTGGTACAGGCGCACATCGGGCAGGGGCTCGGCGTAGAAGTTGCCGCTTCCCATGCCGGCGCGGGCACCGCCGGTCTCGATGAAGCACATCCCCTTGCCGTCGAATCGTCTCGCTGCGCCGCGCCCCGTCCACGCCGCGGCAATGTTGTTCGCGACGACTTCGGCCTGGCCGTGTGCGAACACGCCCGCCTTGGGCAAAGGCCGTCCCATCTTGAGCGGGATCACGCTGACATCGCCAAGCGCGTAAACGCCGGCGTGCTTCGTTTCCAGCGTGTGGCGGTCGACGGGGATCCAGCCGGATTCGTTGCTGAGCCCGGCCTCGCGCACCGGTGCCGGTGCGCGATGCGGCGGCACGTAGAGCAGCAGATCGAAAGCGGCGCTGGCGCCGTTGGCGAACTCGATGCATCGGGCACCCGCGTCTACCGACTTCACCTGGTGTTCGGGTCGGTAGCGGATGTCGCGCGCTTCGAGCATCGCGCGCACGCCGGCGCTTACCGCGGGACCCGCGACCATCATCGGCCCGGGTTCGGCGGCGTAGAAGTCGATCGTGCACTCGCCGCGTCGCCCGCGGCGGCGAAGAAAGTCTTCCGCGAGGAGCGCCGCTTCGTAAGGCGCCGCGGGACACTTGTACTGGGGCGTTGCCGTGAGCACCACGAGCCGGCCGCGCTCCAGGCGTGCGAGCGCATCGCGAATTGCGCTCGCACCCTCGAGCGTATAGATGCACAGTCCCGCGTCGGCAAGGCCGGGTACCGTCTGCGGCGCGTACTCCGCGCCGAGCGCGATCACGAGCGCATCGCCGCCGAGCGTGTGCTCGCCGACGCGCGCGGTTTTCGCCGCCGGATCGATCGCGCTTACCTCGCCGCGCACCAACTCGATCCCTTGCCGCGCCGCGTGCTCGCAGGGACGCGAGATCGCCTCGGCGTCGCGCTCGCCGACCATCAGCCAGAGCAGCGAAGGCGGGAAGACGTGCTGCGCGTCGCGCTCCACCAGCACGACCCGATCCGTCCGGGGCAGCAGCCGGCGCAGCTCTTGCGCCGCAACCATGCCGCCGAGTCCGGCGCCGAGTATCAGTGCCGTGCGACCCATGGCGATCCTTTCAGAAGACGAGCGTCTTGTCGGCCCAGGCGGTCCACTCGGTGAGTTCGTCCAGCGTGCCGCGATGCGCGCCCTCGACCAGGTCGGACTCGGCGATGCCGCGCGCGTCGAGGCAGGTGGCGCAGACACCGATCTGGCCGTTGCGGCGCACCACCGCGCCGAGCATGTCGCCGATGTTGTAGTAGCCCTGCGGCACCTTCTGCCCGGCCTTGGCGCAGGCCGCGGCGTCGCCCATCAGGAACACGCGCACCTCGCCGAGGTTCTTCACCGTCAGGTTGCGCGCGAGGCGCAGCGCGTTGTAGCTGCGCTCGGTTCCGTACGGAGGATCGTTCAGTATGAACAGGGTTTTCATGGCTGTCTCGCGAAGAAAGGCAATTCAAGCACGCCGCGGAAGGTCGCGACGCTGCGCGGATCACGCCAGTTCGGCAACCCGATATCCAGCTCGCCGCGCGGCGCGGGCGTGTAGGTGCCGAGCAGGCGATCCCAGACCGAAAGGCAGAAACCGTAGTTGCTGTTGCGCTCCGCTTCGATCACCGAGTGATGCACGCGGTGCATGTCCGGCGTGACGAGCAGCCGGCGCACCCAGGGTTCGAGCCACGCCGGCAACGCGACGTTGGCGTGGTTGAACATCGCGGTGCCGTTCAGCAGCACCTCGAAGGCGAGCACCGCCAGAACCGGCGCCCCGAGCGCGACCACCGCGGCGAACTTGATCAGCGCCGAGAGCAGCATCTCGATCGGGTGAAAGCGGATGCCGGTGGTGAGGTCGAAGTCCGGGTCCGCATGGTGCACCGCGTGCAGCCGCGCCAGCACGGGGACGGCGTGGAACAGGACGTGCTGCAGGTAGATGATCAGATCGAGCAGCAGCACGCCGAGCAGGAGCGCCGCCCAGCCCGGCAACGGAAAACGGTTGAGCAGTCCCCAGCCGCTTTGGTGCGCCAATGCGGCGAGCGCGATCGCCGACCCCGGCAGCGCCACCCGCAGTGCGAGGCTGTTCAGCACCGCGAGCCCGAGGTTGGCGCGCCAGCGCGCCATCCGCGACAGGCGCCGCGGCCGGGCCGGCGCCGCCAGTTCCCAGGCTGCCATGAGCGCGAATACACTGACGAACGCCCCCAGCCGGACGGCCAGCTCGGTGCCTGCAGGAAGAAGAGTGGAATCGAGCATTGTTCAACTAATTGGTTGAATAGTAGAATGTGACCTGCGCCATGTCAAGCGACCCCAAGTCCCGCCTCTTCGAACAGCTCGCGCGCGTCGGCACCGCGTTCGCCAGCGCCGGCCGCCTGCAGCTGCTCGAATTGCTCGCCCAGGGCGAGCGCAGCGTCGACGTGCTGGCCGCAATGAGCGGGCTCTCGGTGGCCAATTGCTCGAAGCACCTGCAGATGCTGCGCCAGGCGGGGCTGGTGACGGCGCGCAAGGACGGGCTGCGCGTCTTTTACGCGGTCGCCGGCGACGATGTCATTGCGCTCTACGCAGCGCTGCAACGCGTGGCCGAAAACCGCGTCGCCGAGGTCGAGCGGCTGCTGCGCACCTGGCTCGCGCACCGCGACGAGCTGGAGCCCGTCGCCCCGGCGGAGCTGATCGACCGGGCGAAACTGGGGCTGGTGACCGTGCTCGATGTCCGGCCCGCCGAGGAATACGCCGCCGGCCACCTGCCCGGCGCGATCAACATCCCCGTCGACCAGCTCGAGAGCCGATTGGCGAAACTGCCCAGGCGCAGGGAGATCGTCGCCTACTGCCGCGGTCCCTACTGCCTGATGTCGTTCGAGGCGGTCGCGACGCTGCGCAAGCGCGGCCTCAAGGCGCGGCGCCTGGAGAACGGTTTTCCCGAGTGGCGCGCGGCGGGATTGCCGGTCGAGCGCTGAAGGCCGCGCGCTACAGGCCGCGCGCGACCTTGCGGAAATGGTGGCCGAGGATCGCCAGCTCGACGGCGACGCCGAATTTCGCCGGACTGCAAAGCAGCGTCGTGGTGAGCAGGCGCCAGAAAGCGAGCCTTCCGCGCTGCCATACGCCGAGCAGCCACAACGAGGCGGCGAACGCGCGCACGTCGGCCCAGGAAAAGCGCAGGCGCGGCCCTTGCGGCCGGTAGGCCGCGAGAAAGATGCGGATGCGCCGGTAATAGTCACGCGGCTCGTAGAGGCGGCGCATCAGATCGCGGTAGCCCCGGATCAGGACCTCGCGGTCGAGCCGGGTGACGAAATTGATCGCCGCTTCGGTGTTGTTGCCGCAGCTCTCGGCCAGCATGCGGCCTTCGCGCGCAAGACGCGCGTAAAGCGCGGTCTGCGGCAGCGCGTTGAGCAGGCCGACCATCGCAGTCACCACGCCCGAACGCTGGATGAACTCGAACTGGCGCTGGAAGATGTCCTCGCCGTCGCTGTCGAAGCCGACGATGAAGCCGCCCATCACCTCCAGCCCGGCATTCTGCAGAATGTGCGTCGCCTCCTGCAGGTCGCGGTTGCGGTTCTGCCGCTTGCCGCACTCGGCGAGACTCTCGAGCGAAGGCGTCTCCAGGCCGAGGAACACCTTCTTGAACCCGGCGCGCACCATCAGCTCGAGCAGCTCGGCGTCGTCGGCGAGGTTGACCGAGGCCTCGGTGAGGAAACCCATCCGGCTGGCGCTGCGCTCGCGCCAGCGGATCAGCTCGCGCAGCAGCTCCTTGGCGCGCTTGCGGTTGCCGATGAAATTGTCGTCCACGATGAAGACGCGGTCGCGCCAGCCCGCCGCGCGCAGCGCCTCGAGCTCGCGCACCACCTGCGCCGGCTCCTTGGTGCGCGGCACGCGCCCGTTCATCACCACGATGTCGCAGAATTCGCACTCGAACGGGCAGCCGCGCGAGAACTGCACCGGCATGGTCACGTAATCGCGCACCCGCACCAGGTCCCAGCGCGGCACCGGGGAGCGGCGCACGTCGGGCCAGGCCGCGGACCGATAGATCGCCTGCGGCGCGCCGCGCTCGAGATCGCCGATCAGTGCATCCGCCACGTCCTCGGCTTCGCCGCAGACGAAATGGCCGATCTCGGGGAAGTCGGCGTGCCCGGTGGTAAAGAGCGGCCCGCCGGCGACCACCCGGCGCCCGAGCGCGGCGCAACGCCGCGCCACCTCGCGCGCCGCGTCCTTGTGCACGATCATGCCGGAGAGGAACACGTAGTCGGCCCACAGGATCTGCGCGTCGGCGAGCGGCGCGACGTTCTGGTCGACCAGCCGCAGCTCCCAGTCAGCGGGGAGCATCGCCGCCACCGTGAGCAGACCGAGCGGAGGGAATGCCGCGCGCTTGGCGACGAACGGCAGCACGTGCTGGAAACTCCAGAACGTCGCCGGGGTGCGCGGATAGACCAGCAGGATCTTCACGCCTCTGTCCCTCCAGAGACAATTGAACATGCTGTAGCTGGGGTTGCGCCTGCGCAAGTGCGCCCGCGGGGATCCTTGTTCCCGGTCAATTTCGGCCCATGTACGGCACAAGCATTGCTACTGGCAGAACCGACCCGGTACGCTTGATCCGTGCTGGCTGAAAACTACGACGCCTGGTATGGAACACCGCGCGGCGCCTGGATCGGCGATTTGGAGTACTCGCTGCTGCACCGAATCCTCGCCGCGGAACCTCGCTCGAGTATCCTCGATATCGGTTGCGGCAGCGGCTATTTCAGCCGCCGCTTTGCGCGCGACGGCTATCGGGTTACCGGCATCGACCTCGACCCCGCCATGGTCGGCTTCGCTCGCAGGCACCGTACCGCAGGCGAGGACTACTTTGTCGCCGACGCGCTCGCACTTCCCTTCGCCGATTGCTCGTTCGATTATTGCGTTTCGGTTACCGCACTTTGCTTCGTGCGCGATGAACGAAAAGCGCTCGGCGAGATGGTGCGCGTGGCCCGACGCGGCGTCGCGCTGGGACTGCTCAACCGGCGCAGTCTCCTCTACTGGCAGAAGGGACGGCACGGCGGCAGTGGCGCCTATCGCGGCGCGCACTGGCATTCCCGGGCTGAGATTCTCTCGCTGATGCAGAATTCTTCTTTGCAACCCCCATCGATCGCATCGGCCATCGTGCTCGCCTCCGGGTCATCGCTCGCGCGCAGCATCGAAGGTCTGCTCCCGTGCGGTGCCTTTCTCGCGGTCGCCGCCAACAGGAGCCGGCGGTGAAATCCGGGCGCTTCGCGATCGCCTGCGCGCTCGCCTCGGCGGCCCTATTCGGCGCCAGTACGCCGTTCGCCAAGCTCCTGCTCGGCGAAGTCTCGCCCTGGCTTCTCGCCGCCACTCTCTATCTCGGCAGCGGCTTGGGGCTTGCGGCCTGGCTCGCCCTGCGCTCGCGGCCCGAGCGAGCGGAGCCGATGCACGCGCGCGACTGGCCCTGGCTTGCCGGCGCGATTGCCTGCGGCGGCGTCGCCGCGCCGGTGTTGCTCATGTTCGGCCTTGCGCTCAGCGATGCCGGCGCCGCCGCACTGCTTCTCAATCTCGAAGCGGTCTTCACCGCCGTGATCGCCTGGACCGCGTTTCGCGAAAACGTCGACCGGCGCGTGTTTCTCGGCATGCTGGCGATCGTAGGCGGCGGCGTGCTGCTCGCCTGGGAGCAGGCGCCGCGCGCCGGAAATCTTGCGGGCCCGTTGCTGGTTGCGGCCGCATGTCTCGCCTGGGCGATCGACAACAACCTCACGCGCAAGGTTTCTGGCGGCGATGCGGTCCTGATCGCCGCTCTCAAAGGCTCGGTGGCAGGCGCAATGAATCTCGCGCTCGCATTGGCCACGGGCGTTGCGCTGCCCGCGGCGAGCGCGATTGCCGCCGCGGCGCTCCTCGGTCTATTGGGCTACGGCGTGAGCCTGGTGCTCTTCATCGTCGCGTTGCGCGATCTGGGCAGCGCGCGCACCGGCGCCTATTTCTCGGTGGCGCCGTTTTTCGGTGCCGCGCTTGCGCTGGCTTTGCTTGGTGAACGTCCGGCGCAACTCTTCTGGATCGCCGTCGCCCTGATGGCGCTCGGTGTCTGGCTGCATTTCACCGAGCGCCACGAGCACCCGCATGCGCACGCCGCGGTAGAACATGCGCACGAGCACATTCACGACGCGCACCACCGGCACTCGC
>Ga0156179_1130_pt1 | contig 27154 bp, 22 predicted proteins | sample RifCSPlowO2_12_FD_107832 | JGI IMG/M metagenome (GOLD analysis project Ga0156179, IMG submission 107832) | Betaproteobacteria bacterium RIFCSPLOWO2_12_FULL_67_28 | reverse complement strand
TGGGCATGATGCACGTGCTGATCGCGGATGGGTTGATCGATCGCGACTACATCTCGCGCTACACGCTCGGGTTTGATCTTCTGGAGGAGAGAATCAGGCAATATTCGCCCGAATGGGCGGCCGGAATCTGCGGTATCGAGGCCGGCGAAGTGGTGCAGCTTGCGCGCGACTACGGAACCGTGAAGCCGGCCGCGATCCGGCTCAATTACGGCATGCAGCGCCATGCCGGCGGCGGGATCGCCGCGCGCAACATCGCCTGCCTGCCCGCGCTCACCGGCGCCTGGCGGGATGCCGCGGGCGGCATCCTCCTCACGACGGCGGACAACTACAACTTCGACCATGCCGCGCTCGAGCGCCCCGATCTCATGCCTTCGCCGCGCCCCCGGGTTATCAACCATTCCAGGCTGGGCGACGTGCTCACCGCGGCCGAACCGCCGGTCCGCGCGGTGATCGTCTACAACAACAATCCGGTCGCGGTCTGTCCCGATTCGACCAAAGTGATCGCGGGCTTTTCGCGGGAGGATCTGTACTGCGTGGTGATGGATAGCTTCCTCACCGACACCGCGGACTACGCCGACATCGTGCTGCCGGCGACCACCCAGCTCGAGCACTTCGACATCCACAAGTCGTACGGGCACCTGTACGTGCTGGCGAACAATCCGGCGATCGCCCCGGTCGGCGAATCGCTGCCGAACACCGAAGTCTTCCGGCGCCTTGCCGCGCGGATGGGGTTCGAGGAGCCCTGCTTCATGGACTCCGACGAGGACCTCGCGCGCCAGGCGATCGGCTCGGGCCATGCCAGCCTCGCGGGCATGGACTGGGAGTCGCTGAAACAGAACGGCTGGCGGCGTCTCGCGCTGCCGGAGAATTTCGCGCCGTTCGCGCAGGGCGGATTCCACACGCCCTCGGGCAAGTGCGAGTTCTACAGCGAATCGCTACTGGGACACGGCATCGATCCGCTGCCGTTCTACAACCCGCCCGCCGAGCTGCCCTCGAGCAATCCGCGGCTGGCGCGCAAGTACCCTCTCAGCTTCCTGTCGCCGCCGGTGCGCAACTTCCTCAATTCCTCGTTCGCCAACCTGCCGCGCTTCCGCGATGCGGAGGGCGAGCCCAGCCTGGAGCTGCATTCCGAGGACGCCGCGTCGCGCGGAATAAGCGACGGCGATCGCGTGCGGCTGTTCAACGACCGCGGCAGCTTCACGCTGCGCGCGCGGGTCAACGGCAAGCCGCGCCGCGGCGTGGTGGTGGCGCCCTCGGTGTGGTGGAAGAAATTCGCGCGCGACCGCCGCAACGCCAACGACCTTACCTCGCAGCGCACCGCCGACCTGGGCGGCGCGGCGACCTACTACGACTGCCTGGTCGAGGTGGAGCGGGCCGCTTAACGCGCGGGCGCGTTCCTGCCGCCGGCGCGGGCGCGTTCCTGCCGCCGGCGCGGGCGCGTTCCTGCCGCCGGCGCACGCGTCGGACGCCGTACGCCGTCCGTCGGCGCGATTGCAAGAAAAGGTCATTCGCGTGCCGGAATACCGTCCGTTGACGCTGGCCAGGGGTAGCTTGGACGGGTGAACGAAGACCGTTTTTCGTCGGCGCGCATTGCGGCGTTGTTCAACGCCGCGCAACCTGCGTACGTCGCGACGCTTGCCCTCGCAGGCCTGGTGATGCTGGTCCTGTGGGAGGTGTTTCCCGCAGCGCTGCTGCTCGCCTGGTTCGGGGCGCTGGTGGCGGTTACGCTGGCCCGCATCGGCCTGCACCGCGCCTATGCGCGCGATGCGCAGCGGCGGGCGCCGGACCGGTGGGAATCGCTCTTCACGCTGGGCGCGATTGCGGCCGGCGCCCTGTGGACCTATCCGTCGGCGGTGTTCCTGCCGGGTGCCGATCCCCTGCTGCAACTGGCGGTCATATTCGTGGTCGGCGGCACCATCATCGGCGCGACGGGCGTGTATGCGCCGAGTCCGGCGGCGTTCTACGGGTTCTGCGCGCTGCCGTTTCTCGCCATGGTTGCGCAACTCGCGGCGTATCCTGGCCGCACCTACCGGCTGCTGGCCCTGATGATGGCGGTCTTCGGGGCGGTGATGGTGCGCGTCTACCGCGACATCCACGGCAGCATCGTGCGCACGCTGCGCACGCAGATCGAGAACGAAGACCTGGTCGGCCGCCTGGCGCGCAGCGAGGCGCAGCTGCGCGACGCGATCGAAAGTTTTCCAGAAGGCATCGCGGTCTACGATACCGACGACCGACTGGCGGTCTGCAACGAGGTCTATGCGCAGATCTACGGCGGCGGCCGCGCCGCCGGGCAACTGCCCGGGACGCCTTATCAGGTGATCGCCGAGAACGCCTTCGACGCCGAGGCGGTGCCGGCCGAATTCGCCGGCCGCCGTGCGCAATGGGTGGAGGAGCGCCTCGCCCGCCGGCGCGGCGGCGTCGGCGCGGTGCGCCATTACGCGACGCGCGATGGCCGCTCGATGCAGGGCCGGTTCGTGCGCAGCCGCGCCGGCGGCATCGTCAGCATGTTCACCGACGTCACCGGACTGCGCCGCGCCGAGAGCGCGCTGCGCGAGAGCGAAGCCATGTACCGGAACCTGGTCGAGACCTCGAACGACCTGATCTGGTCGGTGGACACCGGGGGGCGCTGGACCTACCTCAGCCCGACCGCGGTGCGGCGCATCTACGGCTGCCCGCCCGACGAGCTGCTCGGCCGCGCGTTCGGGGATGTGCTCGCACAGGAGGTGCGCGACCGGGACCTCGCGGTATTGCGCCGCATCCTTGCGGGCGAGCCGGTGTTCGATCACGAGACGCGCCACCTGCGGCGCGACGGCAGCCATGTCGACCTTTCGATCAATGCGATTCCGCTGCGTGGCGCGCAGGGCGCGGTGATCGGCGCGACGGGCACGGCCCGCGACGTCACCGCGGAGAAGGCCGCCGCGGCGGCGCTCTACGAGAACGTCGAGAAGCTGCGCCTTGCGGTGGATGCGGCCGAGCTCGTGTACTGGGAATGGGACCGGGAAACGGACCAGCTGCACTGGGGCCGCGATCCCTCGCCGCTGGTGGGCGACGCCGGAGGCCGCAGCACGCGCTGGTCCGAATACCTGGAAATCGTGCACCCGGAGGACCGTGAGCGCTATCTCGCCACGATCGCCGCCGCCTGGGAGCAGGCGGGGGCGTGTTCCAACGAATACCGCGTGATCCGCCAGGACGGCAGCGTGGCCTGGCTGTCCTCGCATGGCAAGACGCTCGCGGACACCTCGGGCCGGGTGTATCGCATGATCGGCGTGTCGCAGGACATCAGCGAGCGAAAGCGCCAGGAGGAAGAGGCGCGCTTCCTCGCCTATCACGACACGCTGACCGGCCTGCCCAACCGGCGCCTGCTCGACGACCGCCTGCGCCAGGCGGTGTTCCTCGCCCAGCGGCGCGATGCGCGCGTCGGGCTGATGGTGGTCGACCTGGATCATTTCAAGCAGGTGAACGACGCGCTCGGCCACCGTGCGGGGGACGCCGTGCTGCGCGAGGCGGCGCACCGCATCGCCGGCAGCCTGCGCAAGGCCGATACCCTGGCGCGCCACGGCGGCGACGAGTTCGTGGTCGTGATCCCGGACCTGCAACTCGACAGCGACTGCCAGGTAGTGGCGGAAAAGATCCTGCGCTCGCTCGAGCCGCCATTCCGCGTCGACGGGCGCGACTTCTCGATCGGCGCGAGCATCGGCGTATCGCTCTATCCGGGCGACGCGGGCGACGGCGAAGCGCTGCTGCGCAATGCCGATGCCGCGATGTACCGCGCCAAGCAGCTCGGCCGCAACAACTACCGCTTCTACGGTAGATAGGCCGGCGCTGCGGTAGAGTGGGCGCCCATGAGGCATGCACTGCGCCTGGCGCGCTTCATCGCGCCCTACCGGCTGAGGATCACGCTGGCGCTGCTCGCGCTGGTGGTGGCCGCGGGCTGCGTGCTCGCGCTCGGCCAGGGCCTCAAGTACGTCGTGGACGAGGGCTTCGGCAGCGCCAATCCGGAGCTGCTCAACGCGGCGCTCGGCGCGATGATCGGCGTCGCGGCGCTGCTCTCGGCCGCGACTTTCGTGCGTTTCTACCTGATGATGACGATCGGGGAGCGCGTGGTCAACGACCTGCGCCGCACCGTGTTCAACCACATCCTCGCGCTCGAGCCGGGCTACTTCGAGGCCACGCGCACCGGGGAAGTGATCTCCCGCCTGACCAACGACACCACGCTGCTGCAGCAGGTGATCGGCTACGGCCTGTCGATGTTCGTGCGCAACCTGCTGATGATGGTCGGCGCCGCGGTAATGATGTTCGTCGTCAGCTGGAAGCTCGCGGCTTTCGTGCTGCTGGGCATTCCGGCGACCCTGGTCCCGATCCTGCTGCTCGGCCGCCGCGTGCGCACGCTGTCGCGCGACAACCAGGACCGCGTCGCGGAGGTCTCGGCATACGTCGACGAGGCGGTGCACGAGATCCGCACCGTGCAGGCCTACGCGCACGAGGACAGCGACCGCGCGGCGTTCGGGCGCCACGCCGAGGCCGCCTGCCGCTCCGGCGTCTCGCGGATCGGCCAGAAGGCGTTCCTGATCGCCTCGGTGATGCTGATCGCGTTTTGCGCGGTGGGCGTGATCCTGTGGGCCGGCGGCCACGACGTGTTCGCGGGGCGCCTGTCGGCGGGTGAACTGTCCGCGTTCGTGTTCTACGCGTTCGTCGTCGCGACCGGCGCCGGAACCGTGTCCGAGGTCTGGGGCGAATTGCAGCGCGCCGCGGGCGCCACCGAGCGGCTGATGGAAATCCTCGACACGCGCCCGGCGATCTCGGCGCCCGCGCTACCCGCGCCGCGCCCGGTGCATACGGAGATCGCGTTCGACGCCGTCACCTTCGCCTATCCCGCGCGGCCGGACACGCCCGCGCTCGAGCGCTTTTCGCTCGGCGTGTCGCAGGGCGAGCGGGTGGCGCTGGTCGGACCTTCGGGGGCGGGCAAGACCACGGTGCTCGCGCTGCTGCTGCGGTTCTACGATCCGCAGGCCGGCGCGGTGCGCGTCGGCGGCACCGGGCTGCGCGAGTTCGATCCCGGCGCGCTGCGCCGCCTGATCGCGGTGGTGCCGCAGGATCCGGTGATTTTCGCCGCCAGCGTGCTCGAGAACGTGTGCTACGGCAGGCCGCAGGCGAGCCGCGAGGCCGCCGAGCGCGCCTGCGAGCAGGCGTTCGCGCTCGAATTCATCCACCGCCTGCCGCAGGGCCTGGACACGCTGCTCGGCGAGCGCGGCGTGACGCTCTCGGGCGGCCAGCGCCAGCGCCTGTCGATTGCGCGCGCGCTGCTCGCCGACCGGCCGATCCTGCTGCTCGACGAGGCGACCAGTTCGCTCGATGCGGCGAGCGAGCGCATGGTGCAGCAGGGGCTCGAAGCGCTCGAGCGCGGCCGCACGTCGCTGGTGATCGCGCACCGCCTTGCCACGGTGCAGCACGCCGACCGCATCGTGGTCATGGACCGCGGGAGAATCGTCGCGCAGGGGTCCCACGCCGAGTTGATGCGGCAGGGCGGCCTCTACGCCAACCTGGCGGCGCTGCAGTTCCTCGATTCCGGAGCGGCGAAGCGAGTACCAGCCGGATGAAACGGGTTTTGCTTTTACTTTCCGTTTTCATTTTTCAAGTGAACGCGGAAACCATGCAAGTCGGCTCGAAGCGCTTTACGGAATCGTACATTCTCGGTGAAATCATCGTCAATGCCGCGGGCGATGCGGCCCACCGGCCCGGCCTGGGCAATACCGGCATCGTATTCGCCGCGCTCAAGGCGGGCTCGATCGACCTTTATCCCGAGTACACCGGCACCATCGCCAAGGAGATCCTGAAGCTCGACGGCAATCCCGGCATGGAAGCCTTGAATCGCGCGCTCGCGCCGCTGGGTTTCGGCGTCGCCGTGCCGCTCGGCTTCAACAACAGCTACGCGCTCGCGATGCGCGGGGAGCGGGCGCGGAAACTCGGCATCCGCGCACTGTCGGATCTCGCCCGGCACCCGGCGCTGAAGCTCGGCCTGTCGCAGGAATTCATCGGCCGCGCCGACGGCTGGCCGGGATTGAAGTCGGCCTACGGACTGCCGTTCGCCGCGCCCGCGGGCCTCGACCATGGCCTTGCCTACGAAGCAGTGGCGGCCGGCGAGATCGACGTCATGGACATCTACACCACCGATGCCAAGATCGAGCGCTTCGGCCTGCGCGCGCTCGAGGACGACCGCAAGTTCTTTCCGCGCTACGACGCGGTGCTGCTCTACCGGCTGGACGTGCCGGCGCGCTTTCCGGGGGCCTGGGCGAGGCTGCAGAAGCTGGAGCAGCGCATCGACGAGCCGACCATGATCCGCCTGAACGCCGCCGCCGAACTGCGGGGCAGGAGCTTTGCCGAGGCTGCGGCGCTGCTGGATTCCAGGGTGGAAAGCGGGAGCAGGACTGAACGAAAATTCCTCGGCGTTCTCTTCGGCCCGGATTTCTGGCGCCTGACCCGGGAGCACCTGGTCCTGGTGTTCGTCTCTCTTGCCGCGAGCATTGCCGTAGGGCTTCCCCTGGGAATTCTTTCCAATAAAGTAAAAGCGACGGCCCAGGTCGTTCTCGGCACGGTTGGCGTCATCCAGACCGTCCCGTCGCTCGCGCTGTTCGCGTTCCTGATCGCGCTTCTCGGCACCATCGGCACGGTGCCGGCGCTGATCGCGCTCTTCCTCTACGCGCTCCTGCCGATCGTGCGCAACACCCACGCGGGCCTGGAGGCCGTCGGCAAGGGCATGCGCCAGGCCGCGCTTGCGCTGGGGCTCTCCAGGCAGGATCGTCTCTGGCGCATCGAGCTCCCGCTCGCGCTGCCCTCGATCCTCGCCGGCATCAAGACTTCCGCGGTCATCAACGTCGGCACCGCCACCATCGCCGCGTTCGTCGGCGCCGGCGGCTACGGCGAGCGCATCGTCTCGGGTCTGGCGCTGAACGACAATGTGACGCTGCTCGCCGGCGCCATTCCTGCCGCCGCGCTCGCGCTCATCGTGCAAGGCGCCTTCGAACTCGGCGAGCGCCGGTTTGGCTGGATGGCGCGGGCGCACAAGCGATCGTAAATCAGGCGCTTACCCATAAACCCGCGATCTAACATGGCCGTGCTGCTCGCAATCCCCTGTTTCTCCGGGTATTCTTTTTGTCAGCGGTCGTGATACGCCGCAGAAATCATAATGATTTCACGTTGGGCAGCTTTGTGGCACTAAATCTTGTGAAGCGGACCGTGGTTCATCTCGCTGCTATCGTGCTGCTTGCCGGCTCGGCCGGCGTCCACGCGCAGCCGGCGCAGAAGGCGTACCGAGTCGGGTTCGTCTCGATCTCGGGGGCGCCTTCGTTCGAAGCCTTTCGGCAGGGACTCAGGCAGCTGGGGTATGTCGAGGGAAGGAATGTCATCTTCGAGGCGCGATTCGCGGATCGCCTAGAGCGCTTTCCCGAACTCGCCGCCGAGCTGATCCGCCTGAAGGTCGATGTGCTGTTGGCGGGGTCGCCCGCCGGGGCGATGGCGGCGAAGAAGTCGAGCACAACCGTACCCATCGTGATCGCGGGCGTTGGAGATCCGGTGGCCTCGGGCATCGTCGCGAGCCTCGCGCGCCCGGGGGGCAACATCACGGGGACAGCGGTCGGGATCGGAGATCCGGCTTTCGGCGGGAAGTGGCTGGAATTGCTCAAGGAGACCTTGCCCGGCCTGTCACATGTCGCGGTTCTGGCGAATCGGTCCAACAAAACCAACGCGGCGTACTTGGAAGGGGTGGAGGCGGCCGCGCGGACGTCGCACGTAAAGATCGCCATTTTCGACGCCGCGAACCCAACGGAGTTGGATCGAGCGCTCTCTGCCATCGGTAACAGCTCGGCTCAAGGCATCATCGTGACGACGGACCCCTTTCTCTTCAGCAGCCGCGAGACGCTCGTCCAGTTCGCCGCAGCCAAGCGCCTGCCCGCCACCTATTTCTTCAAGCAGTTCGTCGATGCCGGCGGCCTGATGTCGTACGGGGCGAGTCTGGAGGACTCGTACCGAAGGGCGGCTACCTACGTGGACAAGATTCTCAAAGGGGCGAGGCCCACCGACCTTCCCATCGAGCAGCCGAGGCACTTCGAGCTCGTCATCAACATGAAGACGGCCAGGGCGCTGGGGCTCAAAGTCCCGCGGCCCCTGCTGCTGCGAGCTGACCACGTTATCGAGTGATGGCCGCTGCCCAACCTTGCGCCGCACGCGGACGCTCGCCATGAGGCGCGGCGCGCGCTGGTGGGCTCCGCGTTAAGCGGCCCATCGAGACGGATCCTCGCAAGCGGGCTTCGCCCGCTTGCTCGGCCGTGCTGGCCGCCGCCTGAGCGCGCGCCGCTCCCTCCCGAGCAAATTCAAAAACGCAGCAACCACACCAGAGCGCCCTCAGAGCTTCCGCCCTTTAGCCGCTCAAGCAGATGGTCGCGCAGCGACGGCGGCAGGCCGGTCCACTGGATCCTGGGCATTACTCCCCGAAGCTCATGCGCGCAAGCTCCTCCTTGAGACGTTTCTGCTCTTGCGCATCGCTGGAACGCGCCAGGCGGTCAGCCAACTCAAAGAAGCGCTGCCTTTCCTGCTCACGAGCCTCGATCCCGGACTCGATGAGATCAACAATGACGCGGTTGGCGTTCGTGCTGCTGATCTTCGCCAGCGATTTCACCCGGCGGGCGACGCGCGCGGGGAGACTTACGCTCTGACGGACGGTCTTCTCGGCAATGGACATGGCAGCAGGAGACACCATCTTGCACCAGAGTACACCAGAAACCAAAAGAGCTTTCCCTTACGCTGGCGAAAGCGCACTGCGGCCCGATTGGACGAGTGAGCAGTCAGACGAAGCTACGCAGCTTCCGCAACTCCGGCATGCAGTGCCGCAGCCACTGCGCGCTCAACTTCTCGGCGAGCGAGTTCTGCTTCAGGCGCTCGTTGAGCACCTTGAAATCGACCTGGTCGAGCGGCTGGTCCTGGTTGAAGCAGGAGAACACGTAGCTCGTCGCGCCGCTGAGCGGATCGCGGTGCGGCTGCAGGCACTGGGCGCAGATCTCCTTCATCATGCACTGCATCGGCGAGTTGATCGAGCCGATGGCAAAGTGATTCGGCTTGAGGTGCGGTTTCAGCACGTCGTGGCGCGCGCGCGCCACGGCCGCCATCATGCGGTCGGAACCGATCGCGATGATGCGGTCGGCGTCCTCCAGCCGGATCGCGGGCGCGCCCAGGCGCCCCTCGGCGTAGGTGTCCATCGCCTGCACGATGTTGCCGACGAAGCTGCGGTCCTGCGGCCGGCGCGCTTCGAACCCCGGCTCCTCGTCACAGCACCAGATCACGACGTCGGCGGCGCGCTCGATCTCGTCGAGCTTGTAGCGGTCGATGACTTTCTTGTAGCCGGCAAAGTAGAGCACGCGGGAGCCGGCGGCGCGAAATGCCTGGCCGATCGAGAACAGCACCGCGTTGCCCAGCCCGCCGCCGCACAGCACGACCGTTTCGCCGCCGTGGATCTCGGTCGGGGTGCCGGTCGGGCCCATCAGCACCACCGGCTCTCCGGGCTGCAGCATCGCGCACAGATCGCTCGAGCCGCCCATCTCGAGCACGATGGTCGAAACCAGCCCGCGCTCGCGGTCGACCCACGCGCCGGTGAGCGCCAGGCCTTCCATCTGCATGCGCGTTCCGGCCACCAGGGGCGCGAGCGCTTCGAAGTTCTGCAGGCGATAGAACTGGCCCGGCCGGAATTTGCGCGCCGCGAGCGGCGCGCGCACGACGACCTCCACGATGGTCGGCGTGAGGCGCTCGACTTGGTGGACGCTGGCGAGCAGCTGGTCGCCGAGTGCGGCGAAGAAGTCCGCTGCAGCGAGCTCGCGCGCCGGCGGCTGCTGCGCCAGCACGCGCGATACCACGGGGTAGCCCTGCTTGGCCGAGCCCATCGCCTTGACGACGTTGCCGAAATACGACGGATGCACGTCGCCGAAGAAGCTGACGAAGCGCCCGTCGGGCTGCCGCGACAGGAGTACCTGCGGCACGCCGGGCTTCGACGCGGAATATTCGGGCTGCACCGGCCGGCCGGCTTCGTCGCAGGCGGCAAAGTACTTCTGGTCGAGCGCGAAATGCGCCGCGTCTTCGCGCGCCAGCACCGTGTTGGGCTGCGTGCCCGCGGCGACGAACACGGTGCGCGCGGCCAGCCCATGTTCGGCTCCCGAGGCGTGCCGGAAGCGCACCCCGCGCACCGCGCCGTAGTTGTCCACGTCGACATGCGCCGGCGCCAGGGACTCGGCGAAAGCGATGCCTTCCTCGAGCGCCTTCTCGACTTCCTCGTGGTTCAGGGTGTACGACGGGCTGTCGACGAGGCGCCGCCGATAGGCGATGGTGACGCCGCCCCAGTGATGCAGCAGCTCGACCAGCTTCGCCGCGCGCCCCTCGCGCGCGGCCTCGCGGCGCTCGCTGCGGATGGCGCGTGCGTGCGCCAGGAACTCCTCGGCGATCTCGCGCTCCTGGTCGTCCCAGGTGCTGCGGATCGCGCCCTCGCCGATTTCCCGGGAGAGCGCCTCGTAGCGCTCGAGGAACTTGTCGACCTGGACCACGTAATAGGCGAGCGACTCGGTGGCGGTGTCGACCGCAGTCAGTCCGCCGCCGATCACCACCACCGGCAGCCGCAGCTGCATGTTGGCGAGCGAATCGCGCTTCGCCGCGCCGGTGAGTTGCAGCGCCATGAGGAAATCGGAGGCGGCGCGCACGCCGCGCGCGAGGCCGTTCGGAATGTCGAGCACGGTGGGCTTGCCGGCGCCCACGCACAGCGCGACGTGGTCGAAGCCCATCGCCCAGGCATCCTCCAGCGTGAGGGTGCCGCCGAAGCGCACGCCGCCGAACATGGCGAACTGCTCGCGCCGCTCGAGCAGCAGGCGGATCAGCTTGAGGAAATTCTTGTCCCAGCGCACCGTGATGCCGTACTCGGCCACGCCGCCGAACCCCGCCATGGCGCGGTCCTGCAGCGGCTCGTAGAGTTCGAGCGCGTCGCGGATCGGATGCTGCCCGGTGAGCGCCTCCGGCAGCGGTTCGATCTTGAGGCCGTCGATGCCGACCACGGCATGGCCGTCGTTCATCAGGTGGTGGGCGAGCGTGAAGCCGGCCGGTCCCAGCCCGACGACGAGCACCTTGCGCCCGGAATCCTCGCGCGGCAGCGGCCGCCGCAGATCGAGCGGGTTCCAGCGCGTGAGCAGCGAATAGATCTCGAAACCCCAGGGCAGCGCGAGCACGTCCTTCAAGGTGCGCGTCTCGGCCTGCGGAATGTTCACCGGTTCCTGCTTCTGGTAGATGCAGGATTTCATGCAGTCGTTGCAGATGCGGTGACCGGTCGCGGCCAGCATCGGGTTGTCGACGACGATCATGGCGAGCGCGGCGAGCGCCTGGCCGCGCGTCTTGACGAGCTGGAACTCGGATATTTTCTCTTCCAGCGGGCAGCCCGCCAGCGTCGTGCCGAGCGCCGATTTCCTGAACGGCGCGCGCGCCGCGTCGGCGCCGGGCGGCGCCTTCTCCCGCAGGCCCTTGGCGCAGGAATCCTTGCCCTGTTCGTGGCACCAGATGCAGTAGTTCGCCTCGTCGAGCGCGCCCACCAGGTCGGCGCCGGCATCGGTGAGCGCGAAACCTTCACGCCGGCGCAGGTGCTCCAGCGTCTGGCGCGCGAATCCCTCCGCCGCGTCGGTGCGTACCGGCACCAGCCGGAGGGAATCGATCTTGCGCGGCGCCTTGAACAGCACGCCGTGCCGGTGCTTAGCCTTGCCCTCGGACGTGGTCGCCGCCCAGGCGGCATAGCGCGCCGCCAGCTCGAGCTTCGCGGCATGCTGCGCTTCGTCCTTCTGCCATTCGGTCACGTGGCGCGCGAACGCGAGCTCGGTGAACGAACCGCCAAACAGCGCGCGCAGTTCCTTTTCGGCGGCGGCGCCGTCCACCGCTGCGGCCACTTCCGGCTTCACCTTGTGCATCGCGCGGCGCTGCACGAACAGGCGCTTCACCGAGTAGAGCGGGGCGAAGTTATGGTGCCGCGCGGCCAGCGCCTGGGCTTCGCTCTCGATGCCGAACAGGCGTGCGAGAAAGTCGTCCAGGTGCGGCGCCAGCTCGATCAGCAGATCCGATTCGGCCTTCGGCGCGAGCGGCTGCGCGCGCGCGGCCGCGAGGCGCCCGGCGAGCGCAGCGTCGGACTCGGCGACGAAAACGAGGAACGCGGCATCGAGCCGCGCCAATCCCGCGCGCTGGTACAGGTCCTTGAATTCCAAGCCGAAGCGCAGCGTCGTCACCGGGCGATTGTGCAATGCGGGAGAAGGTAGAATTATACTTTTTGAGCGGGAGAGCCATCATGCAGATCAAGGACAGCGTATTTCTCGTCACCGGCGGTGCGTCGGGTCTCGGCGCAGCCAGCGCGCGCATGGCGGCACAAAACGGCGCCAAGGTGGTCATCGCCGACATGCAGGCCGAGGCGGGCGCGAAGCTCGCCGCGGAGATCGGCGCCCGTTTCGTGAAATGCGACGTGTCCTCGGAAGCCGACGGCCAGGCGGCGGTTGCCTGCGCGCTGAAGGAATTCGGCGGACTGCATGTGCTGGTCAACTGCGCCGGGATCGCTACCGCCGAGCGCACGCTCGGCAAGGAAGCGCCCCACGCCCTGGCGTCTTTCGCCCGCATCATCAACGTCAACCTGATCGGAACGTTCAACATGATCCGCCTCGCCGCCGACGCGATGGCGAAGGCGGTGCCGAACGCTTCCGGCGAGCGCGGCGTGATCATCAATACCGCGTCGGTCGCGGCCTTCGACGGCCAGATCGGCCAGGCGGCTTACGCTGCGTCCAAGGGCGGCATCGTGGCGATGACGCTGCCGGTCGCGCGCGACCTGTCGCGCAGCGGCATCCGGGTCTGCACCATCGCGCCGGGGATCTTCGAGACGCCGATGCTCGCGGGACTGCCGAAGGAGGCGCAGGACTCGCTCGGCAAGCAGGTGCCGTTTCCGTCGCGCCTCGGCCGCCCGGCCGAATACGCGCAGCTCGTCCGATCGATCGTAGAGATCGAAATGCTGAACGCCGAGACGATCCGCCTGGATGGCGCGATCCGCATGGCGCCGAAGTGATTGCGGGAGACCCTTCCCGCGAAGGGGCGGGCGCCGCGGCGCTGCGCCCCGGTGAATCGCATTACGTAGAAATCCGCGGCCTGCGCTATCACTTCCGCCACTGGCGCGGCGATCCCGGCCGGCGCGTGGTGCTGCTGCACGGCTGGATGGACGTGTCGGCGTCGTTCCAGTTCCTGGTCGACGCCATGTCGCCGCAATGGGATGTGATCGCGCCCGACTGGCGCGGCTACGGCCTGAGCGACTGGGGCAAGTCGGACTGCTACTGGTTTCCCGACTATCTCGCCGACCTCGACGCGCTGCTCGAGCACATCCAGCCCGACGCGCCGGTGAATCTGGTGGGCCACAGTCTCGGCGGCAATGTCGCCTCGCTCTATGCGGGCGTACGGCCGGCGCGCGTCGCGCGTCTGGTGAATCTCGAAGGCTTCGGCCTGCCGCCCACGCGGCCCGAGCAGGCGCCGGCGCGCTACGCGCGCTGGCTGGAGGAGTTGCGCGAGCGCCCGAGCCTGCGACCGTACACGAGCTATGCGGGACTCGCCGATCGGCTGCAGAAGGGCAATCCACGCCTGACGCGCGGGCGTGCGGAGTTCCTGGCGCGCCATTGGGGGCGCGAAACGGGCGACGGCCAGGTCTCGCTGCGCAGCGACCCGGCGCACAAAATCGTCAATCCGATGCTCTACCGCTTCGAGGAGGTGCGCGCCATCTGGCAGCAGGTGACGGCGCCCACGCTCTGGGTCGACACCACCGAGACGGACAATCTGAGCCGCCTCAAAATCACGCCGCAACACCATGCCGAACGGCGCGCCGCCTTCAGCCGGCTGCGCTACGTCACGCTGCCCGACGCGGGGCACATGCTGCATCACGATCAGCCGGAGCGCGTGGCGCGCCTGATCGAGGACTTCCTGCGGGAAGCTCTCTGAGCGCATGGCGCAATATTTCGCGATCCATGCTGCCAACCCGCAGGCACGGCTGGTGCATCGCGCCGGGCAGATCGTGCGCGAGGGCGGGCTGATCGCGTATCCGACCGATTCCTGCTACGCGCTCGGCTGCCACATCGGCGACACCCGGGCGCTGGCGCGCCTGCGGCGCGTGCGCGGCGTGGACGAGAAACACCATCTCACGCTGATGTGCCAGGACCTCTCGCAGATCGCGGCCTACGCCATCGTCGACAACGTGCAATACCGGTTGCTCAAGGCGGCGACGCCGGGCGCTTACACCTTCATCCTGCGTGCCACGCGCGAAGTGCCCCGCCGGCTGATGCATCCGCGCCGCAGGACGATAGGGGTGAGGGTGCCGGCGCACAGCGTCGCGCGCGCGCTGCTTGCCGAGCTTGGCGAACCGATGCTTTCGGCGACGCTCGCGCTGCCCGGCGGCGGCGCGCCGCTCTCGGACGCACAGGAGATCCGCGCCGCGCTCGAGCATCAGCTCGACCTGGTGATCGACGCCGGCTCCTGCGGCGTCGAACCCTCGACGATGATCGACCTGACGGGCGAGCTGCCGGTTCTGATTCGGCGCGGCAAGGGTGCGCTCGCGCCGCTCGGGCTCGCGCTCGACGAGCACGGCGAGCCGGTCGCGGCGCTCTGATAAACTGCAGCGCCTCCTGAAGTAGCCGTCGATGGACGTCAGCCAGCTCGCCCAGACCCTAGCCATCTATTCGATCCCCGTGCTGTTCGCGATCACGCTGCACGAGGCGGCGCATGGCTACGTGGCGCGCCATTTCGGCGACCTGACGGCTTACGCGCAGGGGCGCATCAGCCTCAATCCGGCGCGCCACATCGATCTGGTCGGCACCATCATCGTGCCGATCGTGATCCTGGCGGTTTCCAGGTTCGCGGGCGGCGCCGGCCTGCTGTTCGGCTGGGCGAAGCCGGTTCCGGTGAATTACTCGGCGCTGCGCCGGCCCAAGCAGAACATGCTCTGGGTGGCAGCCGCCGGGCCCGGCGCGAATCTGGCGATGTCGCTCGGCTGGGCAGCGCTCTACAAGTTCACCGAGCTGATGCCGCAGAACTACTTCACGGATCCGATGCAGAAGATGGCTGCGGCCGGGATCGAGGTCAATATCATGCTGATGCTGCTGAACCTGCTGCCGATCCTGCCCCTCGACGGCGGCAGGATCCTGGCGAGCGTGCTGCCCGGCCGGGCGGCCTGGCATTACGCGAAGCTGGAACCGCTCGGATTTCCCATTTTGCTGCTGCTGCTGTTCACCAATCTGCTCGGCGTCATTCTGGCGCCGCTGATGCGGGTGTCGTACCAGGTCATCGGAACGATTTTCCAGCTCTAGCCATGTACGAAACGCGCGTTCTTTCCGGCATGCGCCCCACCGGCGCGCTGCACCTGGGCCACTACCATGGCGTGCTGCGCAACTGGATCCGGCTGCAGTCGGAATACCCGTGCCTTTACTTCGTCGCCGACTGGCATGCGCTCACCACCGATTACGCGAACCCGGGCGACGTGCACAAGAGCGCGCTCGACATGGTGGTGGACTGGCTCGCCTCGGGCGTCGACCCGGCCCAGGCGACGCTGTTCGTGCAGTCCCAGGTCCCGGAGCACGCCGAGCTGCACCTGCTGCTGTCGATGATGGCGCCGCTCGGCTGGCTCGAGCGCGTGCCCACGTACAAGGAGCAGCAGGCAAAGCTCGCCGACCGCGATCTCGCAACCTACGGCTTCCTCGGCTATCCGCTGCTGCAGTCGGCCGACATCCTCATCTACCGCGCGCGCTACGTGCCGGTGGGCGAGGACCAGGTACCGCACGTCGAGTTCACGCGGGAGGTGGCGCGCCGCTTCAATCACCTGTACGGGCGCGATGCCGGTTTCGAGGACAAGGCGAAGGCGGCGGTCAAGAAGATGGGCTCGAAGAAGGCGCGCCTGTGGAACGAGCTGCGCAAGAAATTTCTCGAGCAGGGGGATGCCGAGGCCCTCAAGCGCGCCCAGGTGCTGCTCGACGAGCAGCAGAATCTTGCACGCGGCGACCGCGAACGGCTCTACGGCTGGCTCGAAGGTGCGGGCAAGCGCATTCTGGTCGAGCCGGAGGCGCTGCTCACCGCGGCCCCGCGCATGCCGGGGCTGGACGGCCTGAAGATGTCGAAATCCTACGGCAACGCGATTGCGCTGCGCGACGCGCCGGAGGCCGTGACGCGCAAGATCCGCACCATGCCGACGGATCCGGCGCGCGTGAAGCGCGGCGACCCGGGCAATCCCGATCTCTGCCCCGTGTGGCAGCTGCACCTGGTGTATTCGGATGACGCGCGGCAGCAGTGGGTACGCCAGGGCTGCACCACCGCGGGGATCGGCTGCCTCGAATGCAAACAGCCCGTGATCGACGCGGTGCTGGCCGAACTGGCACCGATGCGCGAACGCGCGCAGCTGTATCTCGACGATCCGACGCTGGTACAGAACATTCTCGCCGACGGCTGCGACAAGGCGCGCCGCCTGGCCGCGGAGACCATGCGCGACGTGCGCGAGGCGATGGGCTTGCTGTACGCATGAGCGGGGCCGCGGCACCGGTTGCACGCATCTACGGCGAGCCGCTGATCGAGCTGCCGGCGGACCTGTACATCCCGCCCGATGCGCTCGAGGTGATGCTGGAGGCGTTTCACGGCCCGCTCGACCTGCTGCTTTACCTGATCCGCCGGCAGAACTTCAACATCCTGGACATCGCCATGGCGCCGCTCACGCGGCAGTACCTGGAGTACGTCGAGGCGATGCGCTCGAAGAACCTGGAGCTCGCCGCCGAGTATCTGGTGATGGCGGCGATGCTGATGGAGATCAAGTCGCGCCTGCTGCTGCCGCGGCCGCCGCTACCGGCCGAGGAGCAAGACCCGCGCGCCGAACTGGTGCGGCGCCTGCTCGAGTACGAGCAGATGAAGCTCGCGGCGCAGCAGCTCGACGCCCTGCCGCAGGCCGGGCGCGACGTCTTTCCGATTTCGCTGTTCATCGAGCGCACCGCCGCCGAGCGCCTGCCGCAGGTCCGGGTGCAGGATCTGGCCGAGGCGTGGCGGGGCTTGCTGTATCGCGCATGCCTCACGGCGCATCATCACATCACGCGCGAGGAGCTGTCGGTGCGCGAGCACATGAGCCGCGTCCTGCGGCGGCTGCAGGAGCACCGCGTGCTCGAATTCGCCGAGCTGTTCGACCCGGCGCGCGGCGTTGCGGTGCTGGTGGTGACGCTGCTCGCGCTGCTCGAGCTGGCGCGCGAGACGCTGATCGACATCACGCAGTCGGAGTGCTATGCCCCCATCTACGTCAGGCTCGCCCATGCTGCCCGCTGAGGCGAAGCGCATTCTGGAAGCGGCGCTGCTGGCCGCCACGGAGCCGGTGCCGCTCGCCGAGCTCGGGCGCCTGTTCGACCAGGACCTCGGACAGGATGCGCTGCGCCGCCTGCTCGAGGAGCTGCGCGAGGACTGGAGCGAACGCGCCGTCGAGCTGGTCAATCTCGCCAGCGGCTGGCGCTTCCAGACGCGGCCCGAGATGCAGCCGCTGGTCGAACGCCTGCGCGCCGAGCGGCCGCCGCGCTATTCGCGCGCCGTGATGGAGACCCTCGCGATCATCGCCTACCGCCAGCCGGCGACGCGCGGCGACATCGAGAACCTGCGCGGCGTGGGCGTGTCGGCATCCATCATCCAGGCGCTCGAAGGCCGCGGCTGGATCGACGTCGTCGGACACCGCGATACGCCGGGACGCCCGGCACTGTACGCGACCACCCGGACCTTTCTGGACGATCTCGGCCTGCACTCGCTCGAGGAACTGCCGCCGCTCGAAGAGATCGCGAAGACCGTCACCCTTGAGCCAGCGCCCGCAGCCGAGCCGGAAGCCGCCGCATCCCCGCCGAATTCAGCCTGAGGCGCAGCGCGAGCGGCTGCAGAAGCTGCTTGCAGCGGCGGGGCTCGGCTCGCGGCGCGAAATCGAAGGCTGGATCGCGGCCGGGCGGATCGCGGTCGCAGGGCGCGTGGCGCAGCTCGGAGACCGCGCCGGCGTCGGCGATCCGATCACGATTGACGGCCAGCCGGCGCAGCTCGCTGCGGCGCGCGGCGCGCCGCGCGTGATCGCGTATCACAAGCCGGAAGGCGAATTGGTCACGCGGCGCGACCCCGAAGGCCGGGCCACGGTGTTCGCGCGCCTGCCGAAGCTCGTGCACGGGCGCTGGATCGCGGTCGGGCGGCTCGACCTGAACAGCTCCGGCCTGCTGCTGTTCACCGACTCCGGGGAACTCGCCAACCGGCTGATGCATCCGCGCCACGAGGTCGAACGCGTCTACCTGGCGCGCGTGCAGGGCGAGCTGAGCAACACGGCGCAACGCCGGTTGCTCGACGGGGTCGCGCTGGACGACGGCGAGCAGGCCCGTTTCGAGTTCCTCGAACCCACCGGCAAACAGGCGGGCGCCAACCGCTGGTACCGGGTCGGACTGCGCGAAGGGCGCAATCGCGAGGTGCGCCGCCTGTTCGAGGCGGCCGGCTGCCGCGTCAGTCGCTTGCGGCGCATCCGCTTCGGCCCGGTGGAACTGCCGCGTGACCTGGCCCCCGGACGCTGGCTCGAACTGAAGCCCGCAGAGGTGCGCGCCCTGCACTCGATTTCGACCCCGGCCGGCGTTGTCCGGATGGCATAAAGCTGTTAAACTTCAAACGTTTTGGGGATGGGCTTCGGCCCATTTTTTGTTTGTGCCGCCGGAAACGGCAATGACGACGCTGGCTGAGGTCCTGGAATCTACCGTGCACGGCATGGGCTACGAGCTGGTGGACACGCAAGTGTCCCAGCGGGGGCGCCTGGTGCGGATTTTCCTCGACAAGCCGGGCGGCGTCAGCGTGGACGACTGTGCCGGGGTGAGCCGCCAGCTGCAGCGCGTGCTGGCGGTCGAGGGCATCGACTATGACCGGCTGGAGGTGTCGTCGCCGGGCCTCGACCGGCCGCTGCGCGGCGAACGCGATTTTGCCCGCTTCGCCGGCCAGCGCGCCGATGTGCGCATGCGCCAGCCCGACGAAACCGGGCGCCGCCGCTACGTCGGCCGGGTGCGCGGGGTGGCTCAGGGCGTGGTCACGCTCGAGGTCGACGGCGAGGCGGTGGCGCTGCAGCTGGATGCGATGGAACGGGCGCGGCTCGTTCCGGAGGTGTGACTTGAGGGACGATCGATGAGTCGAGAGATCTTGTTGCTGGTGGACGCGCTGGCGCGCGAGAAGAACGTCAACCGCGACGTCGTGTTCGGTGCGCTCGAGCTCGCACTTGCCTCGGCCACCAAGAAGCGCTTTGCCGAGGACGTCGATGTGCGCGTGGCGATCGACCGCAACACGGGCCATTACGATTCCTTCCGCCGCTGGAAGGTGGTGCCCGACGAACTGATCGAGGCGCCGGCGTCGCAGCTCGGGCTGGGCGCAGCGCTCGAGCGCAAGCCCGACGCCAAGCTCGAGGATTTCGTCGAGGAACCGCTCGAGCCGATCGAGTTCGGCCGCATCGGCGCGCAGGCGGCCAAACAGGTGATCCTGCAGCGCATCCGCGATGCCGAGCGCGAGCAGATCCTGAACGATTTCCTGTCGCGCGGCGACGAGCTGGTCACCGGAACCATCAAGCGCATGGAGCGCGGCAGCGCGATCGTGGAGTCCGGCCGGCTCGAAGCGCTGCTGCCGCGCGAGCAGATGATCCCGAAGGAGAACCTGCGCTCGGGCGATCGCGTGCGCGCCTGGGTGATGAAGATCGACCGCGGCGCGCGCGGCCCGCAGCTGATCCTGTCGCGCACCGCGCCGCAGTTCATCATGAAACTGTTCGAGCTGGAAGTGCCGGAAATCGAGGAAGGGCTGCTCGAGATCAAGTCGGCGGCGCGCGATCCCGGCATCCGCGCCAAGATCGGCGTGCACAGCAACGACAAGCGCATCGACCCGATCGGCACCTGCGTCGGCATGCGCGGCTCGCGGGTGCAGGCGGTAACCCAGGAACTGGCCGGCGAACGCGTCGACATCGTGCTGTGGTCGGCGGATCCGGCGCAGTTCGTGATCGGCGCGCTGGCGCCGGCCGAAGTGAGCTCGATCCTGGTGGACGAGGAAAAGCATTCGATGGACGTGGTGGTGGACGAGGAGAATCTCGCCATCGCGATCGGCCGCAGCGGACAGAACGTGCGGCTCGCCTCCGAGCTGACCGGCTGGACCATCAACCTCATGACCGAGGAGGAGTCCACCCGCAAGCAGCAGGAGGAGTCGGCCCGCGTCAAGGGGCTGTTCATGGAGAAGCTCGACGTCGACGAGGAAGTCGCGGAGATCCTGATCCAGGAAGGCTTTGCGACGCTCGAGGAAGTGGCCTACGTGCCGATCAACGAAATGCTCGAGATCGACGGCTTCGACGAGAACACGGTCAACGAGCTGCGCAGCCGCGCGCGCAACGCGCTGCTGGTACAGGCGATCGCGAGCGAGGAGAGCCTCGAAGGCGTCGATCCGGAGCTGCTCAAGCTGGAGGGCATGGATACGCAGCTCGCCGCCAGGCTTGCGGCGGGCGGCGTCAAGATGCGCGACGACCTCGCGGATCTGGCGGTGGACGAACTGTCGGAATTGAGCGGCATCGACGGCGAGCGCGCCAAGGGCCTGATCATGGCGGCGCGCGCGCACTGGTTTGCCGATGAAGCGGTCGCCGCCGATGCGACGCCCAAGGGGGTGCAGTAAACGTGGCACAGACGAGCGTCGCACAGTTTGCCAGCGAGTTGAAGGTGCCGCCCTCGGTGCTGCTCGAGCAGCTGCGCGCTGCGGGCGTCGAGAAAAGCGTGGCCGACGACGCGCTGTCGGAGCAGGACAAGTCGCGCCTGCTCGAATACCTGCGGCGCGCGCACGGTTCGAACCAGCCGAAGAACAAGATCACGCTGACGCGCAAGCAGACCAGCGAAATCAAGAAAGCCGACTCGACCACCGGCAAAGCGCGCACCATCCAGGTCGAGGTGCGCAAGAAGCGCGTGTTCGTCAAGCGCGATCCGTCCGAGCTCTCGGCGGCCGCTGCCGCCGCGGAGGCGGCGCCGGCGCCCGCGGCCCCGGCGCCGCAGCCCCCGGCGATCGATGCGCGCGAACTCGCGCTGCGCGAGGAAGAGCAGCGCCGCGAGCGGCAACTGGCCGAGATTCAGGCCCAGGAGCTGCGCGAGAAGCAGGAACGCGAGCGGCGCGAATTGGAGCAGAAACAAACCGAACGCGAGCAGCAGCAGGCCCTGGCGGCTCAGCCGGCGCCGGCCGCGCCGACCGAAGGCACGCTGCACGCGAAACCCAAGTCCGACGAAGGCAAGGGCGACAAGAAGGCGAAGAAGGCCAAGACCACCACCATCCTGAAGGACGACTCGGCACGCCGGCGAACGATCAAGACGCGGGGCGATGCCGGCGGCGGCGTGGCCGGTTGGCATTCGCGCGTCGGGGCGCGCCACCGCCCGGTGGCGCCCAGCGGCGAGCAGCCCACCTTCGTCGCGCCGACCGAGCCGGTGGTGCGCGAGATCGCGGTCCCGGAAACGATCACGGTGGGCGAACTGGCGCACCGCATGGCCGTGAAGGCGGCCGAGGTCATCAAGGTGATGATGAAGCTCGGCACGATGGTCACCATCAACCAGGTGCTCGACCAGGAAACGGCGATGATCGTGGTCGAGGAAATGGGCCACAAGGCGAAGCCCGCCAAGCTGGACGATCCGGAAGCCTATCTGACGGAGACGCCGGCGGGCGGCGCCGCGGAGCTGCGCTCGCGGCCGCCGGTGGTGACCGTCATGGGCCACGTCGATCACGGCAAGACCTCGCTGCTCGACTATATTCGCCGTACCAAGGTAGCCGCGGGCGAAGCCGGTGGCATCACGCAGCATATCGGCGCGTATCACGTCGAGACGCCGCGGGGCGTGATCACCTTCCTCGACACGCCCGGCCATGAAGCGTTCACGGCGATGCGCGCCCGCGGCGCGAAAATCACGGACATCGTGGTGCTGGTGGTGGCGGCGGACGACGGCGTGATGCCGCAGACGATCGAAGCCATCAACCATGCCAAGGCGGCGGAGGTGCCGCTGGTGGTCGCGGTCAACAAGATCGACAAGCACGAGGCCAATCCCGAGCGGGTGAAGCAGGAGCTGCTCAGTCACGGCGTGGTGCCCGAGGAGTTCGGCGGCGATTCGCCGCTGGTGCCGGTTTCGGCCAAGACCGGCCAGGGGATCGATGCGCTGCTGGAGCAGGTGCTGCTGCAGGCCGAAGTCAAGGAACTCAAGGCCTCGGTCGACACGCCCGCCAGGGGCGTGGTGATCGAGGCGCGGCTCGACAAGGGGCGCGGCCCGGTGGCGACGGTACTGGTGCAGTCCGGAACGCTCAAGCGCGGCGACGTCGTGCTCACGGGCGCGGTGTACGGCCGGGTGCGCGCCATGCTGGACGAGAACGGCAAAGCGGTGCCGGCTGCGGGGCCGTCGATTCCGGTGGAAATCCAGGGACTCTCGGACGTTCCGGCAGCGGGCGAGGGCCTGGTGGTGCTCGCCGACGAGCGCAAGGCGCGCGAAATCGCGCTTTTCCGGCAGGGCAAGTTCCGCGACGTCAAGCTGGCGAAGCAGCAGGCGGCCAAGCTGGAGAACATCTTCGAGCAGATGGGCGAGGGCGAGAAAAAGGCGCTGTCGCTGCTCATCAAGGCCGACGTGCAGGGATCGCAGGAAGCGCTGGTGCACGCGCTCACGCGCCTGTCGACCGACGAGGTCAAAGTGATGGTGGTGCACGCCGGCGTCGGCGGCATCACGGAGTCGGACGTGAACCTGGCGATGGCCTCGCGCGCAGTGATCGTCGGCTTCAACACCCGCGCCGATGCGACCGCGCGCAAGCTGATCGAATCGGCCGGCGTGCAGGTGCGCTACTACACCATCATCTACGAGGCGGTCGACGAGATCCGTGCGGCGCTCACCGGGATGCTCGCGCCCGAGCGCAAGGAAAGCGTGATCGGCCTGGTCGAAGTGCGCCAGGTGTTCCGCATCTCCAAGGTCGGCACGGTGGCGGGCTGCTATGTGCAGGACGGCATCGTGCGCCGCAACGTCCAGGTGCGGGTGCTGCGCGACAACGTGGTGATTCACAGTGGCGAGATCGATGCGCTGAAGCGATTCAAGGACGACGTGCGCGAGGTCAAGTCCGGCTTCGAATGCGGCATCTCGCTCAAGAATTTCCAGGACCTGAAGGAAGGCGACCAGCTCGAGGTGTTCGAAATTCTCGAGGTGGCGCGGACGCTGTAGGCGGTCCATGGCGCGCCCGGGCAGCCGCACGGGGAGCGGCAGGGGAATGCGGGTCGGCGATCAGATCCAGCGCGTGCTGTCCGAGATCATGCGCCGCGAGCTGCGCGACCCGCGCGTCGGCATGGTGACGCTCACCGCGGTCGAGATGTCGCCCGACTGCCAGCACGCCACGGTTTACTTCACCTGTCTGGATCCGGCGCACGTGCCGGAGGCGGCGGCCGGGCTCAAGCGCGCGGCCGGGTTCCTGCGCTCGCAGCTGGGCCGCAGCATCCAGCTCTACGTCACGCCGCAACTGCGCTTCGTCTACGACGAGTCGATCGAGCGCGGCGCCCGCCTCTCGCAGTTGATCGACAGCGTGCAGCCCAAGCGGTGACGCGGCGGCGGCTCGACGCCCTGCTGTTGCTCGACAAGCCGCGCGGCATCACCTCGAACGCGGCGCTGCAGCGGGCGAAACGACTGTTCCGCGCCGAAAAGGCAGGGCACGCAGGAACCCTCGATCCGCTCGCCTCGGGGCTGCTGCCGGTACTCTTCGGCGAGGCGACCAAGTTCTCCGCCTGCCTGCTCGAATCAGAAAAGGAATACGAGGCGCAGGTTCGCCTCGGCGTCAGCACCGCTACGGGCGACGCCGAGGGCGAGGTGCTGGAGCGGCGCAAGGTCGCGCTCGACCCGGCGCGGCTGGAGCAGGCGCTGGCGCAGTTTCGCGGCGCCATCGACCAGGTTCCCCCGATGTATTCCGCGCTCAAGCATCGCGGCCGGCCGCTCTACGAACTGGCGCGGCAGGGAATCGAAATCGAGCGTGCGCCGCGCCGCGTGGTGATCAGCGCACTTGAGCTCCTGGCGCGCGACGGCGACAGATTGGGCCTGCGGCTGCGCTGTTCCAAGGGAACCTACGTACGTGCGCTGGCGATCGACCTCGGCGTCGCGCTCGGCACCGTGGCGCACCTGGCAGAGCTGCGCCGCGTCGCTGCGGGCGGGTTCCGCGTCTGCGACGCCATCACCCTCGAAGCGCTCGAGACGCTCGATGAAGCCGAACGGGATCGGCACCTGCTCCCGGTTCCGGCGCTGCTCGCCGGCCTGCCGCGCGTGACGCTCGAGGCGGTCGCGGCGCAGCGCTTCGCGCACGGCCAGAAGGTGGCCGCCCCCGGCGCGGCGGCGGGGCGCTGCCAGGTGTGGAATCCGAGCGATGGCCTCCTCGGACTTGGCGAGGTTGCCGCGAGCGGCGAGCTGCGCCCGTTGAGAGTGCTGGCGGACGCCGCGCAGGCCGCAGCGCACGCCTCGGCAAGCCGGAAAAACCTTGTGGGTTGAAGCGCTTATCGGCTAAAATTCCCGCTTACCCAAGGAGAATTGCGAGCATGGCTTTGCAGGTCGCGCAAAAAGCGCAAGTGGTCAAGCAGTACCAGAGATCCGGCAACGATACCGGATCACCCGAAGTCCAGATCGCGCTCATCACCGAGCGCATCAATGGTCTTGGCGGACATTTCAAATCCCACGTCAAGGATCACCACTCCCGGCGCGGGCTGCTCATGCTGGTCAGCCAGCGCAGAAAGCTGCTCGATTACCTCAAGCGCGCGGACGCCGACAAGTACCGTGCGCTGATCGAGCGGCTCGGTTTGCGCAAGTAGCACTTCCCCACATGTCGTAGCCACGCGCGCTCATCGCCAGGATGAGCGTGTCCGCCGGCACTCCCACGCGAAGGACTCCAATTTGAACCCGATCAAAAAGACATTTGCCTACGGCGCGCATCAAATCACCCTGGAAACCGGCGAGATCGCGCGCCAGGCGCACGGCGCAGTGCTGTGCCGCATGGAAGACACCGTCGTGCTCGCCGCGGTGACGGCGTCGAAATCGGCCAAGCTCGGACAGGATTTCTTTCCGCTGACCGTCGACTACGCCGAGAAGACCTATGCCGCGGGCAAGATCCCCGGAGGCTTCTTCAAGCGCGAAGGCCGGCCCACCGAAAAGGAAATCCTGACCTCACGCCTGATTGACCGGCCCATCCGGCCGCTTTTCCCGGACGGCTTCTACAACGAGGTGCAGGTCGTGGCGCAGGTCCTGTCGCTGAACCCGGAGGTGGACTCCGACATTCCGGCGATGATCGCCGTATCGGCGGCGCTCACGCTTTCCGGCATCCCGTTCAACGGCCCGATCGGCGCCTGCCGCGTCGGCTACCTCGACGGCCAGTACGTCCTCAACCCGACCATGACCCAGCTGAAGGATTCGAAGCTGAATCTCGTGGTTGCGGGCACCGAGCAGGGCGTGATGATGGTGGAGTCCGAAGCGCTCGAGCTTTCCGAGGACGTGATGCTCGGCGGCGTGGTCTACGGCCACGAGCAGATGCAGGCGGCGATCGAGGCGATCAACCAGCTCGCCGAGGTCGCCGGCAAGCCGGCGTGGCAATGGCAGGCGCCGCCCAAGGACGAGGCCCTGATCGCCCGCGTCAAGGAGCTTGCCGAATCCGAGCTGCGCGCGGCATTCCGCATCATGCAGAAAAAGGCGCGCGCGGAGGCGATCGACGCCATCTGGAAACGGGTGTTCGAGGCGGTCGGCGCCGGCCAGGAAGGCGGACCCACGGCGCAGTCCGTGAAGGACATCTGCTTTCAGCTCGAATCGGACATCGTGCGCGGCCAGATCCTCGACGGCGAACCGCGCATCGACGGTCGCGACACGCGCACCGTGCGACCGGTCACGACGCGAGTCGGAGTCCTGCCCCGCACGCACGGCTCGGCGCTTTTCACCCGCGGCGAGACGCAGGCGCTGGTCACGGTGACGCTCGGCACCGGGCGCGACGAGCAGATCATCGACGCGCTGGCCGGCGAGTACCGCGAGCGCTTCATGTTCCACTACAACATGCCGCCCTACGCCACCGGCGAGACCGGGCGCTACGGCTTCACCAAGCGCCGCGAGATCGGGCACGGGCGCCTGGCCAAGCGGGCGCTGATCGGCCTGCTGCCCAAGGCGGAAGACTTCGGCTACTCGCTCCGGGTGGTGTCGGAGATCACCGAATCGAACGGCTCTTCGTCGATGGCCTCGGTGTGCGGCGGCAGCCTCGCGCTGATGGATGCCGGCGTGCCGATCAAGGCACACGTCGCGGGTGTCGCGATGGGCCTGATCAAGGAAGGCAACCGCTTCGCGGTGCTCTCGGACATCCTCGGCGACGAGGACCACCTCGGCGACATGGACTTCAAGGTCGCCGGGACCGAGCAGGGCATCACCGCGCTGCAGATGGACCTGAAGATCGAGTCGATCAACAAGGGCATCATGAAGATCGCGCTCGACCAGGCGCGCGAGGCGCGGCTCGGCATCCTGCAGAAGATGAAGAGCGGCATCGAGGGCTCGCGCAGCGAGCTGTCGAGCTTCGCGCCGCGCATCATCAAGATCAAGATCAACCCGGACAAGATCCGCGACGTGATCGGCAAGGGTGGCGTCGTGATCCGCGGCATCCAGGAGGAGACCGGCACCACCATCGAGATCGAGGACGACGGCACCATTTCCATCGCCTGCGTGATCGCCGAAGGCGGCGAGGCGGCGCGCAAGCGCATCCAGGAGCTCACCGCCGACGTGGAGGTGGGCAAGATCTACGAGGGCCCGGTGCTGCGCCTGCTCGATTTCGGCGCCATCGTGCAGCTGATGCCGGGCCGCGACGGCCTGTTGCACATCAGCCAGATCAGCCACGAGCGCGTGAACGCCGTGTCCGACCACCTCAAGGAAGGCCAGATCGTCAAGGTGAAGGTGCTGGAGGCCGACGACAAGGGCCGCGTGCGCCTGTCGATGAAGGCGATCGGCGCGCCGGACGCCGCCAAGCAGGCCTGAACCACGGCTTGCAGCAACGGAAAGGGGCGCCATCGGCGCCCCTTTTT
>Ga0156179_1067_pt1 | contig 27511 bp, 23 predicted proteins | sample RifCSPlowO2_12_FD_107832 | JGI IMG/M metagenome (GOLD analysis project Ga0156179, IMG submission 107832) | Betaproteobacteria bacterium RIFCSPLOWO2_12_FULL_67_28 | reverse complement strand
CACGATCCGGTGCAGGGCGTGCTGAATGCTTTCCGGCTGGCGGCCGATGACAACGACCTGTCGCTGGCCGAACTGCTCGGCCGCGGCGACATGCTGATCCACGGCACGACCCACGCCATCAACGCCATCATCACCGGCAACACGGCGAAGACCGCGTTTCTGAGCACCGCCGGGCACCCGGATATCCTGGTACTGCGCGAGGGCGGCCGCAGCGAGCCGTTCAATTTCACCGTGCCGCACCCCGAACCCTACGTGCCGCGCGCCTTGACCTTCGAGGTACCCGAACGCATCGACAGTGCCGGCCGGGTGCACACGCCGCTCGACGAGGCGCGAGTGCTCGCCATCATCGAGCGGCTGCGTGCTGCCGGGGTCGAGGCGGTGGGCGTGTGCTTTCTCTGGTCGATCCGCAATCCGGCGCACGAGTTGCGTGTCGGCGAATTGCTCGCCGAACACCTGCCGCAGGTGCCGTTCACCCTGTCCCATCGGCTCAACCCGGCGCTGCGCGAGTACCGCCGCGCCTCGTCTGCAGTCATCGACGCCTCGCTCAAGCCGCTCATGAGCCGCTACCTCGGCGGCTTCAGCGAGCAGTTGGCGCAGGCGGGTTTCCGCGGACGCACGCTCGTGCTGACCTCGCAGGGCGGCATGCTGGACGCGCGCGATATCGCCGACAAGCCGATCCACGCGATCAACTCCGGCCCGTCGATGGCGCCGATCGCTGGCCGCCACTACGCCGCGCTCGATTCCACGGCAGCGAACGTCATCATCGCCGACGCCGGCGGCACCACCTACGACGTCAGCCTGGTGCGTGCCGGACGCATTCCGCTCACCAAGGAAACCTGGATCGGCCGGCCGTTTCGTGGCCATATGACCGGGTTTCCGTCGATCGACATCAAGAGCGTTGGCGCCGGCGGCGGCTCGATCGCCTGGGTCGACACCGGCGGCCTGCTGCATGTCGGCCCGCAGAGCGCCGGCGCCGACCCGGGGCCGGTGTGCTACGGCAGCGGCGGCAGCGAGCCGACGCTGACCGACGCCGCGGTGGTGCTGGGCTATCTGGATCCGGCCTACTTCCTGGGAGGCAGCATGAAGCTCGATCCCGCGGCGGCGGTGCGCGCGATCGAGGAGAAGGTGGCGCGGCGGCTCGGCATCGGCCTGAAGGAGGCGGCGGCGGCGATCGTCGACGTCGCGACCGAGAACATGGTGCAGGCGATCACCGACATCACCGTCAACCAGGGCATCGATCCGGCGGCTGCGGTTCTGATCGGCGGCGGCGGCGCCGCGGGACTCAATTCGGTGCGCATCGCCCGCCGGCTCGGCTGCCCGCTGCTGATCATTCCGGAGACGGGCGCCGGGTTGAGCGCGGCCGGGGCCATCATGTCGGACCTGTCCAACGAGTACCGCGCGACTCTGTTCACCACGTCGGAGGATTTCGACCGCGGCGGCGTCAACGCCGTGCTGGACGGATTGCGCCGCAGCTGCGAGGCGTTCATCGGCGGCTCGGGCCGCGACGCGGTGAGCACCGCCATCGACTATGCGGTCGAGGCGCGCTATGCCGGCCAGGTGTGGGAGATCGAGGTGCCGCTGACGGTGACCGAGTTCGCCGACGACAGCCAGCTCGCCAGTGTCGCCGAAGCCTTCCATGCCATGCACGAACGGATCTTCGCCATCCGCGATCCCGGCTCGGTGATCGAATTCGTCGGCTGGACCGCGCACGCGCGCTGCCGCCTGCACGCCACCGAGGCCGGCCGGCTCAGGCCCGGGGCGCGCCACAGCGCCGGGGCGACACGGCGCATCTACATCGCAGGCGTGGGCGAGGTCGAAGCCGTGGTGCACGAATTCGAATCGATGGAGAGCGGCCGCGAGCACGTCGGGCCGGCAATCGTCGAGTCGCCATTCACCACCGTGGTCGCCGACAGCGCCACGCGCTTTGTGCGCGCCGCCTCGGGCAGTCTCGTGATGCGGCCTTGAGGAGGGCGGCAGTGGACACCCCTATACGCAAGACGCTCGACGGCGCGCAGCTCGCCATCTTCGCCAACCGCTTCGAGGGTATCTCGAGCAAGATGGGCAATACGCTGCTGCGTACCGGCCGTTCCGGCGTGCTCAATCGCGCCAAGGATTTTTCCTGCTGCATCCTGACCGCCGGGCACGAGCTGCTGGCGGTCGCCGAGAGCCTGCCGATCCACGTGCTGTCGGGGCCCGACATCATGGCCCGCTCGATGCTCGAGTTCCATCCGCAGCTCAGGCGCGGCGACGCGTTTCTGCACAACTCGCCCTATCACGGCTGCTCGCATCCCGCCGACCACACCATCATCATGCCGGTGATCGACGATGAGGGCGTGCACCGCTTCACCGTGCTGGCGAAAGCGCACCAGGCCGATATCGGCAATTCGATCCCGACGACCTATCACGGCACCGCGCGCGACGTCTACGAGGAAGGCGCGCTGATCTTCCCGGCGGTCCAGGTGCTGAAGGACTACCGCACCATCGACGACATCGTGCGCATGTGCGCGCTGCGCATCCGCGTCCCGGAACAGTGGCATGGCGACTTCCTGGCCATGCTCGGCGCAGCGCTGATCGGTGAGCGCGAGCTGCTCGCGCTCGGCAAGGAGGCCGGCTGGGACCTGCTGGATGCGTTTGCGCAGCGGTGGTTCGATTACTCCGAGAAGCGCATGATCGACGCGATCCGGGCGGTGCCCGCGGGCAGTGGCACGGCGCAGTCGACACACGATGCCATCCCGGGCACGCCGCCGCAGGGCATCACCGTCACTTCGACGGTCAGCGTCGACACCGACGCCGCCCTCATCGAGGTCGACCTGCGCGACAACCCGGACCAGATGGCCTGCGGACTCAACGTCTCGGAATCGTGCACCCGCACGGCCGCCTATATCGGGGTCTTCAACTCGATCGACCATACAGTGCCGAAGAATGCCGGTGCCCTGCGGCGCATCCGGCTGCACCTGAAGGACGGCGGCGTGGTCGGTATCCCGCGTCATCCGATCAGCTGCTCGGCTTCGACCACCAACCTGGCCGACCGCGTCACTTCTGCGACCCAGCGCGCCATGGCCGCGCTGGGCGACGGTTTCGGCATGGGCGAAGTCGGCTGCTTCTGCCCGCCTTCGTGCTCGGTGGTCTCCGGCAGGGATCCGCGCACCGGCAAACCGTACGTCAACCAGCTCTATCTCGGCCACACCGCGGGTGCGGGCGCGCCGCACCAGGACGCCTGGCTGACCATGCTGCATGTCGGCAACGGCGGCATGTGCTTCATCGACTCCGTCGAACTCGACGAGATCTACACGCCGATCCACGTCCGCACGCGCCGGCTCATTCCCGACAGCGAGGGCGCTGGACGCCACCGCGGCGCACCGGCCATCGAGGTCGAATTCGGCCCGGTCGATTGCGACATGGATGCGTGCTTCGTCGCCGATGGCAACATCCACGTGCCGCAGGGTGCGCGCGCAGGCCTGCCGTCGGCGCCTTCGGACCAGCTGCTCCGACGCACCGACGGGACGATGGAAAAACTCGCCCAGAGTTCGCTGATACGGATCGGCCACGGCGAGACGCTGGTCTCGATCGCGCAGGGCGGCGGCGGTTACGGTGAGCCGAAGACGCGCGATCCGGAGCGGGTGCGCCGCGACGTGCGCGAGGGGCTCGTCAGCCGCGCCCGCGCCGCGGAGATCTACCGTGTGGCGATCACCGAGGCCGGCGAGATCGACGACGCCGGGACGGCAAGACTGCGCGCCTGACGGGCGCGATCCTGATCATGGACAAGGGAGAACGAACATGCGCTTGCAGGGCAAGGTGGCGTTGGTCACGGGGGCCTCGGCCGGCATCGGCGAGGCGATCGCCAGGCGGTTTTCCGCCGAGGGCGCTGCGGTCGCGCTCAACTACAAGAGCAACGATGCCGCCGCGACGGCGATCGTCAAGGCGCTCACTGCAGCCGGCGGCAAGGCGAAGGCGTTCAAGGGCGACGTCTCCAGGGTCGCGGAGATCGAGCGCATCGTCAAAGCGGTGATCGGCGAGTTCGGCCGCATCGACATCGTCGTCAACAACGCGGGGGTGTTCCGCACCGTGCCCGTGATGGAGACCACCGAGGCGATCTGGGACGAGCAGCTCGATCTCAACCTGCGCGCCACGTTCTTCATGGTGAAGACGCTGGTGCCGCACTTTCGCGCCAACGGCGGCGGCAAGGTCATCAACATCTCGTCGATCGCCGGCGTCGGCGCGTTCCCGAACTGCCCGGCTTACTGCGCGTCCAAGGGCGGCGTCGTCAACCTGACGCGCGCGCTCGCCGCCGAACTGGGCAAGGAGCACATCAACGTCAATTCGCTCGGGCCGGGAAACGTGGCCACGCCGCTCAACGCCCACGTGCGCGGGCCGGGCAACGAGGCCTACGTCAAGCAGATGGCCGACATGACGCCGACCGGCATCGCTTTCCTGATGCCGGAGGACATGACCGGGGCGGCGGTGTTCCTCGCCAGCGACGACTCGAAGAGGGTGCACGGCGCCACGCTCATGGTCGATGCCGGCTGGTCGATCTGGTGAAGGCCGCGGGATGGATCACTGCGCGAGTGCGAAATCGCGCATCGCTGCGGAGTAGCCGAGAACCAGCTCGGCGGGCGACGCGCCGGGGTTCGTGATCGAGTGGACGTGTCCCCGCGGAACCACCACGCAGGCCCCGGCGCCGAGCGTCGCGACCTCGGCCCCGACCCGGCACTCGACTTCGCCGCGGATCACGTAGATCGACTCCTCGCAGTTGGCGTGCACGTGGGTGTCGCCCGATTTGCCCGGATCGATCACCAGGCGGGCGAGCGAAAGCTCGCGGCTGTTGCCGACTTCGCCGCCGGCGAGCCAGTCGATCGATCCCCAGGGAAACTCGTTTCTCACGTGCCTGTCCATGACCATGCTCCTCTTTCTCAAGCCAGCGGCCGGCCGCCGTCCACGGGAATGACGCAGCCGGTGAGCGGCTGCAGCAGTGTAGCGGCCGCGACGACCGCATCGCCGATTTCCTCCGGCGTCACCAAGCGCCCGATCGGCGTTCGTGCGAGCTGATCCTTGCGCCAGGCCAGATCCATTCCCCTGACGAATTCCGTGTCCACCAGACCCGGAGATACCGAGACCACGCGAATGCGCGGGGCCAGGGCGCGGGCGAGGGACTTGGTCATGCAGTCCATCGCCGCCTTGGATGCGCAATACGCGACGTTGCTGCCGGTGCCGAGGCTCGCCGCGACCGACGAGATGTTGACGACCAGGCCGTCGGCGTGCTGCGCCAGCAGCGGCTGGAACGCGCGAATCGCGGCAAAGGCGCCGCGCCAGTTGGTGCGGAAAATCTCGTCGATCAGCCCATCGTCCAGCCCCTCGAGGTCGGAATGCGCGACAAAGCGGGTCGTGCCCGCGCAGTTGACCAGCACGTCGCAACGCGAAAGGCGTTCCCCGGTTTCGGCGGCAAGGGCGCCAAGCGACGCCGAGTCCGTGACGTCCACGCGTCGTGCGAAGTGGCCCGCCCCAGGCAGGGAATCGACCAGCGCTGCGGCGGCCGCGGAACTGCTGCGGTAGGTGAGCACCACAGTCGCGCCAGCGTGCGCCAGCCGCGCGCAAATCGCCGCGCCGATGCCGCCGGCTCCGCCGGTGACTGCGGCGACTTTGCCGCGCAGCGTGGCCGTCAAGCCGCCGCCTTGGTCCCGTAGCGCTTGACGCGCAGATCGGCTTGGGCCTTGTGCGCGGCGAAACCCTCGAGCGCGCACAGCCGCGAGCAGTACTCGCCGATCATCGCGCTCGCCTCCGGCTTGACGCGCTGGTAGGTACAGGTCTTGATGAACTTTCCGACCCACAGCCCGCCGGTGTAGCGCGCCGCCTTGCGCGTCGGAAGGGTATGGTTGGTGCCGATCACCTTGTCGCCGTAGGCGACGTTGGTCTCCGGCCCGAGGAACAGCGCGCCGTAGTTGGTCATGCGCTCGAGGAAGTAATCCGGGTCGCGCGTCATGACCTGCACGTGCTCGGAGGCGATGCGGTCGGCCTCGGCGACCATTTCGTCGTAAGTATCGCAGACGATCACCTGGCCGTAATCGAGCCAGGCCACACCGGCGACCGCCGCGGTCGGCAGGGTGCGCAGCTGGCGATCGACTTCGGCAACGGTTTCGCGCGCCAGCCGCTCGCTGTTGGTGAGCAGTATGGCGGGCGAGTTCGGCCCGTGTTCGGCCTGTCCGAGCAGGTCGGTCGCGCACATTTCGGCGTCGCAGGTCTCATCCGCGATGACCAGCGTTTCGGTCGGACCCGCCAGCAGGTCGATGCCGACTCGCCCCGTAAGCTGGCGCTTGGCCTCGGCGACGTAGGCGTTGCCCGGGCCGGCGACCAGATCCACCGCGGCGATGGTCTCGGTGCCGATCGCCATCGCGCCGATCGCCTGCACGCCGCCGATGGTGCAGATCTCGTCGGCTCCCGCAAGATGCAATGCGGCGACGATGGCCGGGTGGGGCTTGCCCTGGTACGGCGGCGCGCAGGCGATGATGTGCTTGACGCCGGCGACGCGGGCGGTCACCACGGTCATGTGCGCCGACGCGATCAGCGGGTACTTTCCGCCCGGGACGTAGCAGCCGACCCGGTTCAAGGGGATGTTGCGGTGCCCGAGAACCACCCCCGGCAGCGTCTCGACCTCGACGTCGTGCAGCGCATCGCGCTGGATTTGCGCGAACTTGCGGATCTGCGCCTGCGCGAAGCGGATGTCGTCGAGCGCCGATCCCGGAAGCTGGCGCATGAGGGTCTCGATTTCGCCGGGCTTGAGGCGGAATTCGGCGGGATTCCAGCCGTCGAATTTCTGCGAGTACTCGCGCACAGCAGCATCGCCGCGCTTTTCTATGTCCGCGATGATCGACTCGACGGTCTGCCGGACCCTGGATTGCTCGGCGGCGTCCTGCTCGGCGCTGATGCCGCGCTTGAGAAAACGTATCACTTGACCTCCGTCAACGGTTGGCGACAGGCCGGGCGACCTGAACGAAACACCATTGTATGGCCCGTGCTTTTACTCTAACTTGTCGGCCGATTCCACTGTCACTCAAGGAGACGTTGATGCCACGCCGCTACGACGCGAAAAGATTCGACATCCAGCATCTGAGAGCCACCGCCGAGCGGTGCAAGAACTGGGGCCGCTGGGGGCCGAACGATGAAGCCGGGACGCTCAACTTCATCTCCCCCCAGGAGGTCGTCGATGCCGGCCGCCTGATCCGCAAGGGGAAAACCTTTTCGCTGGGTCTGAATTTCGACCGTAGCGGACCGCAACGCGGCCTGTGGGGGAACCGCTTCAATCCGATTCACACCATGCTGGCGACCGGCACGGATGCGGTATCCGGCAACCAGGACGCAGGCAAGCTGCGCTATGCAGACGACATGGTGTCGCTGCCGCTGCAATGCGGTACCCAATGGGACGCATTGGGTCACATCTTCTACGGCGACAAGATGTGGAACGGCTACGACGCGCGTCTGGTCGATTCCAACGGCGCGCAGAAGAACGGCATCGACAAGGTGAAGGACCGGATGGCGGGTCGCGGCGTGCTGCTCGACGTTGCGCGTCAGCTTGGGGTCGATTGTCTCGAGGACGGCATGGCGATCACCAACGACGACCTCGACGCCGCGGCGCGCGCGCAGAAGGTCGAGATCCGGCGCGGCGATTTCGTGATCGTGCGTACCGGGCAGATGGAACAGCGCCTCGCGCGCGGCGACTGGGGCGGCTATGCGGGCGGCGATGCGCCGGGACTCGCTTTCGAGACCAGTGAGTGGATCTACAGGAAGGAAATCGCCGCCATCTGCACCGACACCTGGGGCTGCGAGGTACGGCCGAACGAGACCGACGACGCGAGCCAGCCCTGGCACTGGGTCGTAATTCCCATGATCGGCATCACGATGGGCGAAATCTTCTACCTCAAGGAACTTGCGGCGGACTGCGCCGCGGACCGGGTGTACGAATTCTTTTTCTGCGGGCCGCCGCTGCCGATCACCGGCGCAGTCGGCTCCCCGATCAACCCGATGGCGATCAAGTAGCCGCGAGCACCGCGGGCAGGGTTGCCAGCGCGGACCCGCGCGGAACGTCAGGCCCGGGGCGCGCGCTGCAGCAGGTACCAGTCGAGGATCTGCTCGCCGTTCCAGAACACGACGTCGGGGTGCTGCCGCAGGTGCTCGTAGACCTGCTCGAGGTACTTGATGCGGAACGGCTGGCCCGTGATGTAGGGGTGGATCGCGATCGCCATGATCTTGGCGCGCTCGGCGCTCTCGAGGTGGTAGCGCTCGAAGGCATCGACGCACTTGCGCCTCCAGTAGGCCGCCTCGTGGTGCTGCACGACCATCATCGGGATGTCGTTCAGCTCGGCCGAGTAAGGCAGGGTGACGAGCGGGCCGTGCGCGGTCTGGATCTCGGTCGGCTCGTCGTCGTAGAGCCAGTCGCCGATGTATTGCACGCCGGCTGCGGCGAGCAGTTCGGGCGTCTCGAGCGTTTGCGTGAGCCCGGGCCCGAGCCAGCCGCGCGGGCGCCGGCCGGTGAATTTTTCCAGCGTCTCCAGCGACCTCGCGATCATTGCCTTCTGGTCGTCCTCCTTGTGGATCGCGCCCTGCTCGAAGCTGTGGCCCATGAACTCCCAGCCGGCGTCGCGGCAGGCCGCGGCGACGCGCGGATAGTCGAGGCAGACGCGCGCGTTGACCGAGAGCGTCGGCCGGATCTGCAGCTGCTCGTAGAGGCGGTGGAAGCGCCAGAAGCCTACGCGCATGCCGTACTCGTGCCACGACCAGTTGGGCACGTCGGGCAGCATCTGCACCCCTGCCGGCGCCGGCAGCACCTGCCGCGGCATCGGCTTGCCGATGTCCCACACCTCGAGGTTGACGATGGTCCAGACGACGACGCGCGCGCCACCCGGCAGCCGCAGCGGCGGCCGATCGACGATCGCGGAGTAGGGTGCGCGCTCGCGCGGTTGCATCGGCATGCGGTCTCGTCTCCCGGGACTTCGGTCAGTCCGCGCTACGCAGGCCGATCGGCGGCGCCGCCAGTTCGACGATGCGGGCGATCATCCGGTCGTTGACGCTCCGGTGGTCGATGCCCGCGAGCGGATCCCGGTGGCTGGCCCACTCGGTGCGCAGTTGCAGCCAGTCTGTCTCGGTGAGCACCATGCGCGCCACCTTCATCACCACTTCTTCCTCGGTGCGCATGTGCTCGTGGTAATCCTTGACGTAGCGCTCGCTGGCCGCGGCGAGCGCCTCGAACTCGTCCTCGCCGCCCTGCTCGGAGCCGAGCAGCAGCTGCTCCAGGCTGCGGATCGCGCCCTCGCCGCCGGCGTGGTCGCGCATCAGCGCATCGAGCACCGGGTCGATCTCGCTCGTCCTGTGGCGCAGCGCCGCGAACAGGAAACGTTCTTCCTTCGGGTGATGCACGCGCTCCGGGAACACGTCGAGGTAATGCAGGATCGCGCGAATCGCCTGCGCATCGAGCGCCTTGCCGCCGCTGCGCCTGTCGTTGACGAGATACAGCAGGGCGTGCAGCACGGCAGCGATCGAGCGGTGTTCGCTCCAGAGCACGGCGAGCAGTTGGCTCATGTCGGCAACCCGCTCGAGCGGTGGTGGTTGGGCGATGCTTTTGGGCGCCGGCCGCGCGGCGCGATTCCCGCCATTTCCCCGAGCACCGCGCACACCGCGGCAGTATCCTCCCGGCCCCGGCCAGTCGCCATCGCCGCCGTGTAGATCGGCGCGCTCGCCGCAAACAGTGGCGTCGGGCAACCGAGGCGGGCTGCGAACTCGCCGATGATGCGCATGTCCTTTTGCCAGATCTCGACCTTCATGGTCGCGTCCGAGTAATCCTCGGCGACCATCATCGGGCCGCGCACCTGGAACATGCGCGACCCCCCCGCGCCGTCGCCGATCACGTTGTATACGAGCGCCGGATCAAGTCCAGCCTTGCGCGCGAGCGTGAACGCTTCGGCAGCCGCGACGTTGTGGATCGCGACCAGCAGGTTGGCGACGAGTTTCATGCGCGTGCCGTTGCCGAAGGCGCCGACGTGGTGATGCGCGCGCGCGAACCCGTCGAACACCGGCGCGCAGCGCCGGTAGGCGCGGCGCGGACCGCTCGCATACACCACCAGGTCGCGCGTGCGCGCCTGGGCGCCGGTTCCGGAGAGCGGTGCATCGAGCATCGCTGCGCCGGCCGCGGCAAGGCGCTTCTGCGCCGCCCGCTTGTCCTCCAGAGACAGGGTACTGGTTTCCACCACCACGCGGCCGCGCCGCCTGTGCCCTGCGACGGTTTGCACGACGTCCTGCAGCGCCGCCGCTGAAGACAGTGATGTCACCAGGATCTCGCAGCGTGCGGCCACGTCGGCCACGGTGCGATGCGGGTGGCCGCCCGAAGCGGCCAGGGCGCGCCGTCGCGCGGCGACGATATCGTAACCGTGCACTTCGAATCCGGCGCGCACCAGATTGGCGCTCATCGCCGAACCCATGATTCCCAACCCGATCACCCCGACCGTGGCGGTGGTCGTTCGATCCGCATCGCGGCTTTGCGTCATGTTGCGGCAATGTTACCCGAGGCCGGCGCTGGCCTCGAGCCCGGCCTGGCCCATGCGAGGCCGGCCGTTCAGGCGCACCATCGTCGCAGTACACTCCGGCCACCGTCTCACTTTGGCTCATCGCATGAGTGCGGCCAGCGCCGGCCCAACGGCCGCGGATTTGCTCGAACCGGTGATTCGCGCGGCGCGGGACGCCGGCGAGCGCCTGCGCGAGGAATTCTTCCGGCCCACGGGACCGCGCGGCGAGCGCGGCAAGGCGCCGGTCGATACCGAGATCGAGGAGTCCCTGCGCGCAACGCTGCAGTCGCTGCTCGCAGGTTCCTTCCTCGGCGAGGAAACCGGACTTGCGGCGGGGCCGATCGGGCAGTACCGCTGGGTCGTGGATCCGCACGACGGCACGAACGAGTTCCTCAAGGGGAACCGCGGCTCGGCGGTCTCGATCGCGCTGCTGCGCGGCGCCAGGTTCTCCGATTCCGCGCCCGAGGCTGGAGCCGCGAAAGCCGAGGTCGCGCTCGGCGTCGTGCATTGTCCGCTCGCGCCTGACCGCGGCCCGGACACCATCGCGTGGGCGCAGGGCTGTGGTCCGATCCGGCGCAACGGCCGGCCGCTCGAGGTCGATCTTTCGCGCGCGCGCCTGGAGCGCGGAGCGATCGTCTGGACGACCGCGTCCGCGGCGCTGCGGCCGCATGCGTTTTCGCGCGCGCTCGCGCCGGCGCGCTTCGTCGCCATGCCGAGCATTGCGTATCGCCTGGCGCGCATCGCTGCCGGAGATGGTGCGGCTACGCTCTCGCTGCACTCGGTGAATGAATACGATATCGCGGCGGGCGCGGCGCTGGTGCGCGCAGCGGGCGGCGTCTTGCACGATGCCGAGGGGCGCGAGATCGCGTTCACCGGGGCGAGGGACGCGCTGGTACCCGGATGCATCGCCGGCGCACCCGACGCAGTGCGCGATCTGGCGGGGAAGGACTGGGAGAGCGTGTTGCGCGAACCCAGGATCGCGCCGCGCATGGCGCTTGGCTTTCCGCGCAGCGCCGACGATGCGCGCCTCGCACGCGCGCAAGGCTGCCTGCTCGGGCAGCTGATCGGCGACAGTCTCGGTTCGCGGGTCGGGTTTCAGATCGCCGGACAGCCCGCGGCCGCTGGTGAGCTGGCGCTCGCCCTGGCGCGCAGCATCGCGCGCCACAGGCGCTACGATGCCAGCGCGGCGTTCGCCGCCTACCAGGATTGGCTCGCGTCAGGTCCGTTCGACGTCGGCGACACGACGCGCGCGGGAATTTCCGGAAAACCCGACCCCGGCAGCACCTCGAGCGGATCGCTGATGCGCGTATCGCCGATCGGGATCTGGGCCGCGGGCGATCCGGCGCGCGCGGCGCGCGCGGCGCGCGAGGACTCGGCGCTCACGCATCCCAATCCGGTCTGCCTGGAGGCCTGTGCAGGATACGCAGCCGCGATCGGAGCCGGCGTGGCAGGCGGCACGCGTGCAGACATGCTGGCCGCGGCGCTCGCGCACTGCGGCGGCGAGGCGCGCGCCGCGATCGGGCGTGCTTCGCAGGGCGCGCGGCCGGGCGATCATGCAAGCCGCCTCGACCGGGTGCTCGTCGCGCTGCAGAACGCGTTCTATCAGCTGCACCATGCGAGGAGCTTCGAAGCGGCATTGATCGCCACGGCCAGCGCAGGCGGCGACACCGACAGCCATGGCGCCGTCGCCGGGGCGCTCGCAGGCGCGCTGCACGGACGTACCGCGATTCCGCAGCGCTGGCTGCTGTCCGTGCTGTCCTGCCGGCCGAGCGCCGATTGCGGCGTATCGCAGGCAAGACCCACCGCTTACTGGCCGGACGATGTGCTCGATCTCGCTGAGGGGTTGATCGCCGCCTAGGTTGCGTCCATCACGCGGCGCCACGCGGCCGCGAGTTGCTCAGGCGGCCCTGACCTTCTCCGGCGCCACCTGCCAGGTCTCCGCCACCACCTGGAGCAGCGCGGCAAGGAGGGGGTCGGACGCACGCTCGGCGCGGTAGATGAACCACAAGGTGGTGCGCACGCGCGCCTTCGACCAGATGCACACTTCGCCTGCCTGCTCGCGCGCCAGCGCGAGGTCCTCGCGCATCAGCGACACGCCGAGCGCCGACGCGACGAGGTTGCTGATCACGAACTCGTTGTCCGCCTCGATGACCTTGCCGGGTGTGACATCGTGCTCGGCGAATAGCGTCTGCAGAAGCCGGTGGTGGGTGCTGATCGGCGGCGTCACGATCCACGGCAGGGCGGCGAGCTCGCGCCAGCTCGCGCCGTCGATGCGCGCCTTCCATTCGGCGGGCGCGGCGACGCGATAGACGAGTTCCCTCAGTGCAAGCCCGGCCACTTGCGGCGAGCCGATGTCGCCGTAGTAGAAGCTCGCATCGAGCGTACCGTCGCGCACCGCCTCCAGCGCGGCGCCGGTGATCTCGTGGTGCAGCTCGAGCTCGAGCAGCGGATAGCGCTCGACCGCCTTGCCCAGGATATCGCCGAGGCGGATGAACTGCGGATCGCTCAGCGTGCCGATGCGCAGCCGCCCGGCCGTTTCACCGCGCGCCGCACTCGCGGCCTGGCGCAGCGCCTCGGCGGCGGCGAGCACCTTCTCGGCATGCACGAGCAGCTCGCGGCCGGCACGCGTGGTTTGCATGCCGTTCGGCGTGCGCTCGAACAGCCGCACCTCGAGTTCCTCTTCCAGCGCCTTGATCTGGGCGCTCAGGGCGGGCTGGCTGATATGCAGGCGTTCGGCCGCCCGGGTCAGCTGCCCGGCGTCGGCTACCGCGGCAAAAGCGCGCAGTTGGTAGATTTCCATGGCTGGTCCGGAATCATTCTAGCGCGAAAATGCTGCACTGCGTCAAAGACTTGCGAGGCATCGTCCAAACTGATCCTAAGTATCTGTAATTACGAATTGATTATTGAGCTTCGCGGGTCGATATTGAGGCCATGTCAAGCGGCCGGAAGGCCGTCAAGGAGCTAGTCATGAAAGCCTGGTCCCCGATCTATGAAGGCGACAGCATCATTCACTACCGCGGAGCGCTCACCCTGCCCGAAGCGGCACCTACGATACCCGAAACCGGCGGGCGCTCGGCGTTCGCCGCGATCGGCGATGCGGTTCGCGGCCTGTTCCGCTGGTTGGAAAGAAGCGCCGAGCGGGCACGTTACCGCCAACTCGAAGGTTATCTCGCCGAATCGAGCGACGTGTTCGATCTCGAACGGCGCATCCGCAACCTCGAGCGCAGCTACGGCGCGTTCGATCCTTACTCCTGAGCGAGAGGACTGCATCATGTACAAGATTGAAAAAACCCGATCCATGGATTCCGACGCCTGGCAGGACCTGGACCGCGAGCGCGCGATCGAAAAAGCACGCGCGGCACTGAGCGCGCCGGGCGACGTCGTGACGGTGATCGATTCCGTTTCCGGCGAAACGCTCTGGGCGGGCGTCTACGGGCGCGACGGCCGCCGCCAGGAGTGGACCGGCCAGGAGCCGGACCGGGTGCGCGTGCTGCCGGCGCTCGCCAGCGCCACGCATTGAGTTGGCGTGACGCCCGCGCCGCGTGCGCGGGTGCGTTCGATTTGCAGGGGACCGGGGTTCGGCCTAGACTGCACGCTCCGCCAGAATTGCGAACGCCCCGGTCACGGGGCGTTTTTTTATCGGTATGACCGCTGCACAGTTCGATCCCGATTCGGCGCGCTTCGGCTCTTCGCGCTCGCAAAAGCGCCTCGAGGACGATCGCCTGCTGGCCGGCAGGGGGCGGTACAGCGACGACCGCAGCTTTGCGGGCGAGGCGTGGCTCGTGCTCGTGCGCTCGCCGCACGCGCACGCGCGCATCGTCGCGGTAGACCTTGGCGCCGCGCGCTCGGCGCCCGGGGTGATCGCGGCCTGGTCGATCGAGGACCTGCGCGCCGGGGGCGCAGGGCAGATTCCGTTTCCGCCGCTATTCAAGCGCGCCGATGGCACGCCGATGGCGGCGCCGCCGCGCACGCTGCTCGCCGACGGCAGAGTGCTCTACGTCGGACAGCCGGTCGTCGCGGTGATCGCCGAGACGCGCGAGCAGGCGCAGGACGCGGCCGAAGCGGTCGTGGTGGATTACGACGCGCTGCCGTGCGTCACCGATCCGCGCCGCTCGATCGAGCCGGATGCGCCGCAACTTTGGTCCGCCGCGCCGGGCAACGTTTCCGCCGAGGCGCGCTACGGAGATGCGGGTGCGGTGGACGAGGCGATCGCGCGCGCCGCGCACGTGACGCGGCTCCGGCTGCACAACCAGCGCCTGATCGCGTTCGCGGTCGAGCCGCGCTGCTCGATCGGCGTCGTCGAGAACGGCCGCGGCGCGCTCTACACGCAGAACCAGACGCCGACCGGGGCGCGCGATTCGCTCGCCGCGGCGCTCGGCGGCCAGGCTGCGGATTACCGCGTCATCGTGGGCGACATCGGCGGCGGTTTCGGCATGAAGACGGGACTCGCCAATGAGGACGCGCTGGTGTGCCACGCGGCGCGTTCACTCGGCCGTCCGGTGCGCTGGCGCGCCGACCGGAGCGAAGAGTTTCTCGCCGCGCACATGGGGCGCGACCAGCACTATGACGCGACGCTGGCGCTCGACCGGGACGGGCGCATTCTCGCGCTGCGCATGGACATGCTCGCCAACTTCGGTGCCGTGCCGGTGGGTTCCACCGCGATCATTCCGCTTGCGCTCGGGCCGAAGGTGCAGACCACGGTGTACCGCGTGCCACGGATCGATTTTCGCGTGCGCGGCGTGCTCACCAATACGATGGCGACCGGCGCCTATCGCGGCGCGGGCCGGCCCGAGGCGAACTACCTGATGGAGCGCCTGATCGAGCAGGCGGCGCGCGAGATGCGCATCGACCCGGCGGAAATCCGCCGCCGCAATTTCGTGCCTGAGGGCGGTTTCCCCTTCAGTACCCATCTCGGCGACGTGTACGACTCGGGCGCGTTCGGCCGGATGCTCGATGCCGTGCTCGAGCGCTCGGATTGGAGCGGTTTCGCGGCACGGCGCGAGGATGCGATGCGGCGCGGCAGGCTGCGCGGGCGCGGGCTCGCGTCCTACCTCGAATGGACCGGCGCGATCCCGACCGAGACCGTGGACATCCAGGTCGATGCCGACGGTACGGTGACCGTGTTCTCCGGCACGCAGGCGATGGGGCAGGGGCTGGAGACGACGTACACGCAGCTGATCACCGAGGTGCTGCAAATCCCGATCCGGGGCGTGAGGATCGTGCAGGGCGATACCGACCGCGCCACGGGTGTGGGCAGCGTCGGCTCGCGATCGGCATTCGTGGGCGGTTCGGCGACCGTGGCGGCGGGCCGGCGCGTCATCGTGCGCGGCCGCGAGCTTGCCGCCGAGGCGCTGGAAGCGGCGCCCGGCGACATCGAGTATCGCGACGGGCGTTTCTCGATCGCGGGCACCGACCGTTCGATCACGCTGGCCGAGACCGCGGCGCGCGAGGCGCAAGGCTTCATCCGCGTCTCGGCGACCGAAACGCCGTCGGCGCCCTCGTGGCCCAACGGCGCGCAGGTGTGCGAGATCGAGATCGATGCCGAGACGGGCGAAGTCGAGGTGGTGGCGCTCACCAGCGTGGACGACATCGGCCGCATCATCAATCACGCGATCGTGGAGGGGCAGATCCACGGCGGCATCGCGCAGGGGGTCGGCCAGGCGCTCTACGAGCACGCGGTGTACGACCCGGACAGCGGGCAGCTGCTCACCGGCTCGCTCATGGATTACTGCGTGCCGCGCGCCGACCAGTTGCCGCCGATGAACGCGGCTTTCGACGAAAGCGTGCCCTGCAAGACCAATCTGCTCGGCGTGAAGGGCTGCGGCGAGATCGGCACCATCGGCGCGGTGCCCGCGGTGGTGCACGCGGTGCTCGATGCGCTCCAGGGGCGGGACACCGCGCAACTCGAAATGCCGTTCACGCCGGAGAAGATCTGGCGCGTGCTGCAAGGGGCCGGTCAACGGGCCTGAAAGCGAGCGCGTTAGGACGCAGTGACCGCCTGCGGGCGGGGATCGGAGGTGCGATGCAGATGCGCGCAAGCGAGCGCCATGCGCTCGACGCAGCGGTACTCGTCTCGATCCTGCTGCATGCCGTGCTGTTGAGCGCGCTGCCGGGCTGGCGCGATTGGCAGCGGCCGCCGGCGCCGATCCTGGCGCGCCTCCTGCCGGAGCCGTCGCCCGCCGAGCACGCCGCGCTGCTGCAGCAATCGTCGCTTTCGCTTGCGAAGCCATTGTCGTCGAAGCGCTCCGCGTTGCAGCGGGTAGAGACGAGCGCGCGCGAGGCACTCGCGCCTGCAGCCAACGCACCGGAGCCGGCGCAAGATTCTTCGCAGAGTGCGGCCGAGCCATCGGCATCGGTCGGTGTAGCGAACGTTGCCGCGCCGAGAACCGAGCCGGTTTCGCCGCCCCCTGCGGCGCCGGCTGCAGATGCCGGGACGCTCGCCCGATACCGGCTGGCGATCATTTCGCTTGCGAAGGGCTTCAACCGCTATCCGCGCGTCGCAATCGAAAACAATTGGCAAGGTCGGGTCGACGTGCACATGAGCGTCGGCGCCGACGGTGCGATCACATCACTCGGCCTGCGCGGCGGCAGCGGCTACGAAATTCTCGACCGCCAGGCGCTCGACATGATCGGCCAGGCGGCGCAGCAGGTCGCGCTTCCCATGGCGCTGCGCGGGCGAGAATTCGCCATCGACATCCCGGTGATCTTCAGCCTGAGGGAGGCGGAGGGCTGAACTCAGGTCGGCTCGCCCGCCGGCGCGTAGGCGACGACGTGATCGACGTCGAGACGGATGCCGATCTTCTCGCCGAGCGGATGGTTGTGATGGCTCGGCACCAGCGCGAGCACCTTCTGCCCGCTGTCGAGCCGCAGGGTGTAGAGAATTTCGGCGCCGCGAAATGCCTTGTGCATCACTCGGGCCTGCGTCGGCGAGGCGTCGTCGTGCACCACGTCGTCCGGCCGCAGCAGCACTTCGGCGGCACAGCCGCGCCCGCACGCATCGCAGCCGATCCGGCACTGGTGCGGAATGTCGCCTTCCAGGACGCCGAGCTCGATTTCCACGCTGCGCGGATTGAGCACCCGGGCCGGCAGGAACACGCCCTGGCCGACGAAGTCGGCGACGAAGCGGTTCGCAGGCCGGTGATACAGGTTGTAGGCCGAATCCCACTGCTGGATGCGGCCCTCGTGCAGGATGCCGATCTCGTCGGCAATCGCGAATGCCTCGTGCTGATCGTGCGTCACGAGCACCGCGGTGGCGCCCGCGGCCTTGATGATCTCGCGCAGCTCGAGCGAGAGGCGCTCGCGCAGATCGACGTCGAGGTTCGAGAACGGTTCGTCGAGGAGAATCAGCTCGGGACGCGGCGCGAGCGCGCGCGCGAGCGCGGTGCGCTGCTGCTGGCCACCCGAAAGTTCGTGCGGGTACTTGCCGAGCGTGCCGGCGATTCCCACCAGCTCGGCGAGTTCGGCGACCCGCGCCTCGCGCCGTCCTTTCGGCATTTCGCGCAGGCCGAAACGGATGTTGTCGCCGACGCTGAGGTGCGGAAACAGGGCGTAGTCCTGGAACACCATGCCGATGCGCCGCAATTCCGGCGCGAGTTGATATCCGGGACGGGTCACGACGGCGCCGTCGATCAGGATCTCGCCCGCGGTCACCGGTTCGAATCCGGCGATGCCGCGCAGCAGTGTGGTTTTGCCGCAGCCGCTCGGACCGAGGATGCAGCCGATCGCGCCGCGCGCGAGCGCGAACGAAACGTCGCGCACCACGGCCACGCCGTCGTAGGCATGCCGCACGCCGCGAACCTCGAGTACCGGGTGGTCGGCCATGGGGGGCGTCAGTGGATTTCAGTCACAAGTCGTAGTTGACAGATGATAACTATTCGCATTTACGTTGCTCTTGTCAAGGCCGCCTGATAAGATTTCCTGAAATTTCAAAGGGTTCTTATGGTTGCGGCAGGAATGGCACAAAGTCTGCCGGCGCGCAAGCGCACCAGGATCCCCTGGCTTCGGCTCGGGTCCGCGCTTGTCGCGACCCTGATCTGTGTGCCAGTGGTTGCGGTGTTCCTGAATCTGCTGGCACCGCGCCTCGACACGTGGCGGCACCTCGCAAGCACGGTGCTGCCCGACTACGTGCTCAACACTGCGCTGCTCGCGGGACTGGTCGGCGCGGGCGTCATCGTGCTCGGGGTCGGTTGCGCGTGGCTGACCTCGATGTGCCGCTTCCCGCTGGTGCGTTTCTTCGCGTGGGCGATGCTGCTGCCGCTCGCCATGCCCGCCTACGTCATGGCGTACGCGTACACCGACTTCCTGCAGTTCGCCGGGCCGCTGCAGGGCGCGCTGCGCGCCGCGTTCGGCTGGAAAGCGGGCGATTACTGGTTCCCGGACGTGCGCTCGCTCGGCGGCGCGGCCTTTGTTCTCAGCTTCGTGCTCTACCCCTACGTGTATCTCCTCGCGCGCGCGGCCTTCCTCGATCAGTCGGCGTCGGCGCTGGAGACTGCGCGCATCCTCGGGCAGAGTTCCTGGCGCAGTTTCTGGCGCATTGCGCTGCCGCTCGCTCGTCCCGCGATCGTTGCCGGCACCGCGCTTTGCCTGATGGAGACGCTGGCCGACTACGGCACCGTGGCGTACTTCGGCGTCGATACGTTCTCCACCGGGATTTTCCGCGCCTGGTTCTCGATGGGCGATCCGGTGGCGGCGGCGCAACTCGGCGCGTTGCTGCTCGCCGGAGTGGGCGCGGTGCTCGCATTGGAGCGGCTCGCGCGCGGTCGCGCCGCGTTCCATTCCGGCAGCCGCAGGCGCGCGACTCCGTATGCGCTGCGCGGCGCGCGCTCGGCCGGCGCGATCATCGCCTGCGGCACGCCGCTCGTCGTCGGCTTCGCGCTACCCGCGCTGCTGCTGCTGCGGCTGCTGTGGCAGGAGGAGATCGCGGCGCTCGGCCTGCGCTTCGCGCGCCTCGCCTGGAACAGCTTTGCGCTCGCGGGAATTGCGGCGCTGCTCGCGGTGGCCTGCGCGCTGGCAATTGCATACGCCCTGCGGCTTCGCCCGGGATTGGCCGAGCGCGCGGCGCACCGGGTTGCCGGGCTCGGCTATGCGGTGCCAGGCGTGGTCATCGCCGTGGGCGTCATGGTGCCGCTCACGCGGCTCGACCACGCGCTGGCGGCACTGCTGCCGCAATCCGTTCCGGCGCTGGTCCTCTCGGGCAGCGTGTTGGCGCTGCTTTATGCCTACCTGGTGCGTTTCCTCGCCGTGGCGTTGCAGACGGTGGAAGCGGGGCTTGCGCGCATCAAGCGCAGCATGGACGACGCCGCGCGCAGCCTCGGCGCGGGGCCCGCGGCGACACTCGCGCGCGTCCATGCACCGCTGCTCGCGCCGAGCCTCGTTGCGGCTGCGCTGCTCGTGTTCGTGGACGTCATGAAGGAGCTCCCGGCGACGCTCGCGCTGCGGCCCTTCGATTTCGACACGCTCGCGGTGCAGACCTTCAACCTGGCGAAGGACGAGCGCCTCGCGGAGGCGTCGTTGCCGGCGCTTGCGATCGTGCTCGTGGGACTGATTCCGGTCTATCTGCTGGCGCGGCAGATGGGGCGGTAGGATTGCGCCGGTGAATGGTGCGTTGCTCGACGACTGCAGACAGGACGAGCAGGATTGCGTGTAGGGTACGAGCACCGGATCCGAACGGGCGCGTGGTGCTAGGGTATTGACTTATCGGAGTCCGATTGCTGCCATACTGCAGGGCGCTGAAGTAGTCGAATTCACGTCGGGGGGGAGGACGATGGGATTGCGGCTCAAATTCAACCTGGTGCTGCTGGCGGTGTTCGCGCTTGGCCTGGGCGTCACCGGTTACGTTTCGCATGACCTGTTGCAAAGGAACGCGCGCGATGAAGTGCTGCGCAACGCCGGCGTGATGATGGAGACGGCGTTGTCCGTGCGTGACTATACGGTCAGCCAGATCCGGCCGCTTCTACCCTACGACCCGGAAAAATTCTTTCCGCAGAGCGTGCCGGCGTACTCGGCGACCGAGATCATGAACGCGCTGCGAAAGAAATATCCTGACTATTCCTACAAGGAAGCGACGCTCAACCCCACCAACCCCCGCAACAAGGCGTGGGAGTGGGAATCCGACATCGTAAACGCGTTTCGCTCCAATCCCGATCGCGGCGAGATCAGCGGCGTTCGCCAAACGCCGACCGGACCTTCCCTCTATCTCGCGCGGCCGTTCCAAATCAAGGATAAAGACTGCCTCTCCTGTCACACCACGGCCGCGGCGGCGCCGCCCGCGATGGTAAGAATCTACGGCCCCAGCAACGGGTTTGGCTGGAAACACATGGAGGTGATCGGCGCGCAGGTTCTGTCGGTGCCGATGGATTTGCCGATCCGGAATGCAAACCGGGCGTTCTATACATTCCTGGCATCGCTCGCCGCGGTGTTCATCGTCCTGTTCATCATTCTCAATGCCATGATGAGTTTCCTGATCGTCCGGCCGATTGCCCGGATGTCGATGGCAGCGAACCAGATCAGCACGGGCAGCACGGAGATTCCTGAGTTTTCCGAAAATGGCGGCGATGAAGTGGCGCTGCTGGCCAAGTCGTTCAACCGCATGCGGCGCGGCTTGGAAAAGGCGATCGAGCTCATAGAAAAAAGGTGAGTGGTGACGGTGACGGGTGGCGAGTGACGGGTGACGGTTTTCGGTTCCGCATGCGTCGTATCGGCCTACGTCGGCGTGCATCTTCGGCCAGGGTGGGGTTCTAGGCCATGGCTCACGCCGCCGACTCGCTGCCGAGAGGCTACAGGCTTCACGAGTACCACATTGAATCGGTGCTCGGTGCGGGCGGCTTCGGCCTGACTTACCTCGCGACCGACGCGAATCTCAACCTCAAGGTCGCGCTCAAGGAGTACCTGCCGGGCGACTTCGCCGCGCGCGCCGAGGACAGCACGGTGCAGCCCAAGGCGGGCGATGCGGCCGAGTGGTTCCAGTGGGGCCTGCGGCGTTTCATGGACGAGGCGAAGACGCTCGCCTCGTTCCGCCATCCCAACATCGTGCGGGTGATGCGCTTCTTCGAGGCGAACAAGACCGGGTACATGGTGATGGAGTTTGTCGAGGGCAAGCCGCTGCCGGATTGGATCAGACCACGGCGACCGTTGCCGCAACAGTCGCTGCAGGCCGTCGCTGGGCCGCTGCTCGATGGGCTGGAGGTGATCCACCAGGCCGGATTCCTTCACCGCGACATCAAGCCCGCCAACATCTTCATGCGCGATGACTGCAGTCCGGTGCTGCTCGACTTCGGCTCTGCGCGGGAATTGAAAGGCGGCAACCAGGAGCTGACCGTCGTCGCTACTCCCGGCTACGCGCCGCTGGAGCAGTACGACGCGCATGGCAAGCAGGGTCCGTGGAGCGATCTCTATGCCTTCGGTGGCGTCATGTACTGGATGTTGACCGGCAACAAGCCGGTCGAGGCGGCCGCGCGGGTGCGGCAGGACATCCTGCCGTCCGCCGAGGCCACGGCCGCGGGCTGGGGCTATACGCCCGATTTTCTTGCTGCCGTGGACTGGGCGCTGAAGCCCGACGAGGATGAACGGCCGCAGAGCGTGGCCGAGTTCAGGCGCAGATTGATCAGGGGCCCGCAATCTGCTTCCGCGGATCCCACCATTGCGCTGGGGGCAACCGAAGCGACCGTGCTCGTCAAGGCCGCGGAGGCCGGCAGCGAGACCCGTATGAGCGGTACCGCGCTCGACCGGGAGCAGGTCGAGCGCGTCGAGGCGGAGATCGTTCGTTATCTCGGTCCGATTGGTGCTGTGGTCGTTCGCAAGGCCGCCAGAAATACGGCCTCCATCGCCGCGCTGGCGCAAGCCGTTGCTGGCGAAATTGCCGACGACGAGGCGCGCGCGGCATTCGTCAGGAAATTCGTCTCGGGCGAAGTCGCGGGCAGGCCGACCGGAGACCCGGCACGGAAGGTATCAGATGCCTCGATTTCCCGGAAATTCACGTCCGAAGTGCTGCAGAAGGCCGAATCGGCGCTGGCGCAGCACATCGGCGCCGTAGCCAAAGTCGTGGTAAGGCGCGCTGCGGCGAAGGCGCGCGACGAGGCGGACCTCTATCTCCAGATCGCCGACGAGATCAAGGACCCCACCGAACGCAAGATTTTCATCCGTAAGGCGGTTGCGATCGCCGGCAGGGGTTAGCCGGCCAGCACGCATCCTCGAGCGACGTGCATCTGGTTGCCGGCCATCGGTATCGGGGCGTGACCAATGCCGGCGAATTCCGCCTCACCGCCACCCGGCCCGGTCGAACGCCTTCTGCGCCGCGGGTTGATTGCGGCCGAGCGCGCTCACGTTGAGCGTGTCGGGCTTGAAGGTGCCGAGCGCCGCAAGCGCCGGGTTGTCGGTCTTGGTCGTGGCGACTGCCGGGTACTCGTTGTTGCCGTCGGCGAAATAGTGCTGGGCCTCGTCGCTCGCGAGGTATTCGAGGAACTGGATCGCCTCGCGCGGGTGCGGCGCGTGCTTCATGACACCGGCGCCGGAGATGTTGATGTGCGTGCCGCGCCCGTCCTGGTCCGGCCAGACCACGCCGGTTTTGGCGATCGCGGCGCGCTCGTCCGGCTTTTGCGAGCGCGCGAGACGCGCGTAGTAGTAGGTGTTGGCGAGCGTGAGCGCGCATTCGCCCGCGGCCACGGCCTTGATCTGGTCGGTGTCGCCGCCTTTGGGGGCGCGCGCAAAATTGGCGGCGACGCCGCGCGCCCAGTCCTCGGTCTTCTGCTCGCCGAGATGCGCGACGAGCGCCGCGCCGAGCGAGAGGTTGTAGATGCTCGAGCTCGAGCGCATGCAGACCTTGCCCTTCCACTTCGGCGCCGCCAGGTCCTCGTAGCCGCGCAATTCGCCCGCCTTGACAGCCTCCTTGTTGAACACGATGACGCGCGCGCGCGTGGAGAAACCGAACCACAACCCGTCCGGATGGCGCAGGTGCGCCGGAATGCGCCGCTCGAGCTCGGCCGACTTGACGGGCTGGAAGAGCCCGGCCTGCTCGGCGCGCCACAGGCGTCCCGCGTCTACCGTCACGAGGACGTCCGCCGGGCTTGCGGCGCCTTCGTTGCGCAGTCGCTCGATGAGTGCGTCCTCCGGTGCCTCGATGCGGTGGATCTGGATTCCCGTCTTCTGCGTGAAGCGGGAATAGAGCGCCTCGTCGGTCTGGTAGTGGCGCGACGAATAGAGATTCAGGACTTTCTCTTGGCCGGACGCTGGACTGCTCAGAAGCGCGGCCGTTAAGCCTAGAAACAGAAGTTTAGTAGTCATATCAATATGTTGAATTAAACGTCCGGCGTTCTGCCAAACGCATGATGGGAGTTTAATAATAATGAGAACTATTCTCATTGACACAGGTTAACAAATCCCGCGGTGAGAAAGCAACAGACTCCGGGTCTTCAGATCGGCGGCTGGATCCGCCGGGCGCCGTCGAAGCGGCTGCTCCAGTAGGACGTGCGCAGGCTCTCGACCCTGACGCTCGAACCTGCCTTGGGCGCATGCACGAACCGGTCGTCGCCGAGGTAAATGCCGACGTGCGAGAACGGCCGGTTGAGCGTGTTGTAGAAAACGAGATCGCCGGGTTCCAACTCGGTGAGCGCGACCGCGACGCCGATCTCGCTCTGGGCGCGCGCGTTATGTGGCAGTCGGATGTTGTATGCCTCGAGAAAGACGTGCGCCACGAGGCCGCTGCAATCGAACCCCTGGTTCGGGGCGCGGCCGCCGTTTCGATACTCGATGCCGAGTGCGAGCAGCGCCTGCAGCAACGCCTCGGCGCGCGGCGCGACAGACAAAGGTTCCATTTGCGGCGAGACCCGCGGCGGTACCACCGGTGACACTTTCGGCGGCGATCCGGCGCAGCCCGCGAGCATGGCCGAAAAAGTCATCGAATACAGAACGTTGTAGCGCATTATTGAGGTAATCTAGTGCAATGAGCGCGGCAAGTAAAGCAGGCGCCGTCAAACGCGCCTTTGCCGCCGGGGGCGCGCTCGCCGTGGCCGTCCAGGGGTATCGCGAGCGGCCCCAGCAGTGCGAGATGGCGCTCGCCATCCTCGAGGCGATCGAGTCCAACGGGGTTTTCACTGCCGAGGCCGGCACCGGCACGGGCAAGACTTTCGCCTATCTCGTGCCCGCGCTCATCGCCGGCGGCAAGGTGATCCTTTCGACCGGTACCAAGACCCTCCAGGACCAGCTGCACGATCGCGACCTGCCCGCAGTGCGCGCTGCGCTCGCCTCGGGCGCGACCGCCGCGCTGCTCAAGGGGCGGGCGAATTACGTTTGTCTGTACCGCGCGCGGCGCGCGCTGCAGGAGGCGCGGCTCGGTTCGCGCGACGAGGCAGCACAGCTGCGCGCGATCACGCAGTTTGCCACGGCCAGTGCGACGGGCGATCGCGCCGAACTGGCGGTCGTGCCGGAGGACGCCGCGGTGTGGCTGCACGCCACCTCGACGCGCGAGAACTGTCTCGGCCAGGATTGCCCGGACTACAAGGGCTGCTTCGTGATGCGCGCACGCAGGAACGCCCTGGCGGCGGACGTCGTGGTCATCAACCACCACCTGTTCTTTGCCGACGTGATGCTGCGCGACGAGGGGATCGCCGAGCTGCTGCCGGCCTGCAACACGCTCATTTTCGACGAGGCGCACCAGCTTGCCGAGACGGCGCGCATGTTCTTCGGCGACCGTGTGTCGACGGCGCAGCTCGCCGAGCTGGGCCGCGACGCGCGCGTCGAGCTGCGCGCGGCAGGCGGTGCCGCGGCGGAGCTGGAGCGCCTGGCGCAGAAGCTGGAGCGCGCCGCGCGCGAGCTGAGGCTCGCGTTCGGCGATGAGGCCGCCCGCCTGGCGTGGACGCAGGCGCTCGCGCGCGCCGACTTTGCCGCGGCGCTGCAGTCCCTGCGCGCCGCGCTCGAGGCGCTCGCCGCGCCGCTCGCGGAACAGGCCGAGCGCTCCGAGGGCCTCGCCGCGTGCGCGCGCCGCGCCGCCGAGGCGCTCGCGACGCTCGCGCGCCTGATGGCCGAGGGCGACGTGAACGAAGTGCGCTGGGTGGAAGTCTCGGGCCATGCGGCGCAGCTTCACGTCACGCCGCTTTCCTCGGCGGACAGGTTCCGCCGCCAGATCGAGGAGTCGCCGCGCGCCTGGATCTTCACCTCCGCCACGCTCGCGGTGGGCGAGGATTTTTCGCATTTCAGGCGCGAGCTCGGCATCGACGGCTCCGCAGCGCGCGCCTGGCCCAGCCCGTTCGACTACGCGCGCCAGGCGTTGCTCTACGTGCCGCGCGGACTGCCGGCGAACCCGAACGATGCGGGCTTCACCGCCGCGGTGATCGAGGCGGCCATTCCGGTATTGCGCGCGAGCGGCGGGCGGGCGTTTCTGCTCTTCACGACGCTGCGCGCCTTGCGGCGCGCGCACGAACTGCTCGCGGCGCGGCTGCCGCAGGAGGCGCTCGAGCTGCCGCTGCTGGTGCAAGGGACGGGCTCGCGCAGCGAGCTGCTGCAGAGATTCCGGCGCCTGGGCAACGCCGTGCTGCTCGGCGCGGCGTCGTTCTGGCAGGGCGTGGATGTGCGCGGCGAGGCGCTTTCCGTGGTGCTGATCGACAAGCTCCCGTTCGCGCCGCCCGACGACCCGGTGCTCGCGGCACGCATCGAGGCGCTGCGCGCCAGCGGCGGCAATCCGTTCCTCGAGTTCCAGCTGCCGCAGGCGATCCTCGCGCTCAAGCAGGGCGCCGGGCGCCTGATCCGCGACGAGACCGATCGCGGCGTGCTGGTGCTCTGCGACCCGCGCCTTTTCACCAAGCCCTACGGCAGGACCATTCTCGCCAGCCTGCCGCCGATGAGGCCGACGCGCGACGCGGCGGAGGTGGCGGCCTTCTTCGCTAGAATCCGCACATGAAAGTCGTGATCACGGGTGGCGGCGGGTTCCTCGGATTCAGGCTCGCGCGGGCGCTGCTCGCGCGCGGACAACTCACCGCGCCCGATGGTCGGGCCGGGGAAATTTCGAAGCTGGTGCTGCTCGATGCCGCGTTTGCGCCGCAGCTGCCGGCAGATCCGCGGCTCGAGGCGATCGTCGGTGACGTCTCGGACGCCGCGACGGTGGCGCGCGTCGTCACCGCGGATACCGGATCGCTGTTTCATCTCGCCGCCGTGGTGAGTGGCGCCGCGGAGGCCGATTTCGATCTCGGCATGCGGGTCAATTTCGAGGGCACGCGCCTGCTGCTGGAACGACTGCGCGGTTGCGCGCGGCCGCCGCGCGTCGTGTTTACGAGCTCCGTGGCCGCGTTTGGCGGCGAACTGCCCGCGCTGCTCGACGATTCCACCATCGCCAATCCGCAGACCTCCTACGGCACGCAGAAAGTGATCGGCGAATACCTGATCTCCGACTATTCGCGCAAGGGATTCATCGACGGGCGCTCGCTGCGGCTGCCGACTATCGTGGTACGCCCCGGCAAGCCGAATGCGGCAGCCTCGTCGTTCGCCAGCGGGATCATCCGCGAGCCGCTGAACGGCGTGGTCTGCAATTGCCCGGTGGCCCCCGAGACCGGCGTCTTCCTGCTATCGCCGAAGCGGGTCATCGAGGCCTTCCTGCACGCGCACGAGCTGCCGGCTGCCGCGTGGGGCACGCGGCGCGTCGTCAATCTCCCGGGAATCACGGTGAGCGTCGCGGAAATGCTCGCCGCGATGGGACGCATCGCCGGCGAGCGCGTCAGGCAGCGTGTGAAATGGACGCCCGATGCGCGCGTCCGCGCGATCGTGCGGACCTGGCCGGTGCGCTTCGAGACGCCACGCGCACTCGCGCTCGGCTTTCAGCACGACCCGGATATCGAAACGGTCATCCGCGACTACCTCGCGGACGAGAACATCAGCGTGGCGTAGGCAGGAAGCGGGATTACCAGTCGGGATCCCAGAGCTTCCACCAGGACACGTCGCGCCCGGTCTTGCCCGCAAGGTACCGGCTTTGCGGGAAGTTG